>Ga0101941_1000446_pt1 | contig 72314 bp, 63 predicted proteins | sample DewCreD2012metaG_3_FD_75242 | JGI IMG/M metagenome (GOLD analysis project Ga0101941, IMG submission 75242) | Hot spring sediment bacterial and archeal communities from British Columbia, Canada, to study Microbial Dark Matter (Phase II) - Dewar... ... | reverse complement strand
AGAATCAATACTTTCAAATGAGGATGCATCTCGAACCTGCAGAAAGACAATCATCTACCTTTCTGACAGTTAATAAATGCTTATAAAAAATCTGTTTAAAAAGATTATGAAGAAACTGAACTGTTCTGTCATAGCTGAGTAATTTTTTTTCATAGCTTTCTAATTTTAATTCTGAATGTTACTTTTTAAAAAAGATTACAGGCTACGCTTCAGATTTAATAAGGTCATCACTTAATGCAAAAAAATGTTTTTGAAATGCAATTTTAAGCCAATTTTAAACAGTAAGTGGTGAGGATCGAGCCGAGTTACCTGATTTAGTGGGGTGAAGGTCGGAATATCCGAGAGCTCTTAAACTATTTATTTAAATCCCTGACAAACCTCCTCTGGACGACTTTTCGGAAAAACTATTTAAAGAGATTCCTGATAAGCCTTCTTAGGTCGGCTTTCAGGAATGACGCTACCTCAATCGTAATTTTCAAATCCAAACTAAGGTTATTTATAAAAATGCGGGCAAGGTATCTTTTTCATAACCTTCCTTTTCTTCTTTGTCAGGTCATACAGGTAGGTTATATTGATCTCGTGCGAACCTGCTGTACCGGCACGTACAAGCTTGGAAACAGTGGCATCATAGCTGTAACTCAAACTCAGGTTTTGTACCCTCCATCCAATTAATGCCACAATTGATTCATTATTTTGCAATGTGCCTCTGTAGCGCTTCAAAATAGGAATACCCCTATACCAGAAACCGGCAATAAGATGGTCATAAAGCATATACAAACCTAGGTCAAGCTGGTCTGATTTTCCCTGCAATTTATAATGTACCGTCGGAGTCAGATACACATCTTTCCCCTGGTCGGATTTGTACAAATCATGTTTTTTCTGAAGATCAATCCTGTATCCTGCTGTATATTCCAACTTATACGGAAGCCTGCTGCCCTCACCGTAAAATGACTGCTCCGGCCTGTTTATATGAGCGTAGGTAAGACCCAGCCAATAACGATCGGAATAAAAAATACCACCCGTAGTAAAATCGAGATACCGCACCGAACCAGAACTATACGGCTGATTGGTATTCTTACCCAGGTAACCGTTTGCACTATACTGGTCAGGAAAAGTGAGTACCGAATAGTCTATAGCACGGGTTACATAACTCGTTTGTAAACCTGCACGGAAAGTATGAGCAGTGGTAAGATGCAATTCGTACGCATATTGTAAAGCAACTTCCGTGGAAGCCAATGTATTGGCACCCTGCCAGTCTTTGTAAACCATCAGACCTACGCCACTATTTGCCTGACTAAAATAGTGGTCAAGGGAAAAATGAGAGGTGATGTATTTGGCATCCAAGGCAGGCCATTGTACACGCTGATGGTACATACCCCTTAATGCATGGGCATTCCCGGCAAATGCGGGATTCAAGTAGATCACATTCGCATAGAATTGAGAATATTGAATATCCTGCGACATGCAATTTGCAGACACAAACAAACTCAATAAACACACAATCAACCTATTATACCAATTCCCCATTTTAATAGAACTTAAAATTTCCACTGTGCTTTTTTGTAGGCTTGACTTTGCTGGTATTTTCATTTGCCTCATTCAGTACTTTCTGGATTTTAACCTGCCTTTTTCTGGCCTTTCTTTGATTTTTGGGTTTGTTCTCGATATTATTCTGCGTAAAGCTGATTGCCTGTTTTAGCAAAAAATCGCTATCATCTTTACCTGAGGTATTGTCTGCAGAGTCAGAGCTATAACTTCCCTGGTTGCAGGCAGAAATAAGCAAAACCCAAAGCATCATTTGTATAAAATATTTTAAGGGGTTCATATAAATTCTCACCTTACCACTGTTACACTTCCTTCCATCCTGTATGGGCCCTGATATTCTTCAGAATCTCCTTCATATACAATGATCCATGGATATACCCCAATTGGCATGGGTTCGTCTCTGTAAATTCCATCCCAGAAATGATTTTTATCCCTGGATTCAAAAATAATCTCTCCCCAGCGGTTAAAGATCAACATCTGAAACTTGCCAACATGAGCACTATGTACATTATATAGATCGTTTATTGCGTCTCTGTCCGGACTAAAGGCGTTACTTACAAATAATCTGGGCGGACATACTTCCTTTAAATTAATCAGATCACTTCCTTTACATCCCCATTCATTCGTTATGGTAAGTGTATAAATTCCGGGTTGAGTAACCTTAATGGTCTGTGCGTTTTCACCAGTTGGCGTCCAGGAAAATTCTGATCCCGGGCCGGCATTCAATATGGTCTGTATTGAAAGCTGCCGCTCTGTATTATCTTCGGTACAAATTTTCTGGTCAGGACCAAGTTCCACCACCGGGTTGGAATATACCCCAATCATATTTTCTCTGAAAGAACTAGCCGAGCAACCCCGGTCTGAAGTAACAGTCAGCCTGATGTTGTAGGATCCGGCCTTGTCATAACAATGAACCGGATTTTGAATAGTAGACCTACTCATTCCTGAAGCATCGCCAAATTCCCAAGCCCAACTTTGTATCGATCCCGTAGCTATGGAAGATGAATCGCTAAATGTAACACATACCTTTTCACACCCACCACCTGTCGAGCCAAATCGTACTTCCGGAACTGGATATACCTCAAGTGGTTTTATGATCGTATCCTTACAACCCAGATCAGAGGTAACAATTAGACGAATCTGGTAAATCGCTGCCGCATCGAATGTATGTTCAGGATTTACAACAGTTGCTGTGTTAGCCGTGCCTGTTGTTGGGTTACCAAAGTTCCAGGACCAGGAAACTATGGATGAAGCAATTGGCCCGGACTGGACCACGGATTTGTCCGTAAATACACTTGTGCTTCCAATACAATTTGTAGTATAATCAAAATCGGCAACCAAAGTCGGTGGAGTCATTAAAGTAATGCTGTCTTTCTCCTGACAACCATTGGCATCGGTAACAAATACTTTATAGTCACCTGCCGTCAAGTTACTGATGAAAGATGTTGCTTGCACAGGGCCTGAATTCCATTGAAAGGTATATGGTGCATTACCACCAGTAACAGATGCCGAGGCAGTGCCCCCTTGAAGGCATGTAGGATTTGTATGCGAAGTATTAATTAAAATCGGATCGGGCTCGACAACAGTTGCAATTGCTGTGTAAACGCAATGGTTGTCATCCGTCACAGAAATAGTATAAGTCCCTGCTGAAATGCCGCTTGCCTGAGTACCTGTTTGCAGCGGAACAGTATTCCAACTATACAAATATGGAGAAGCTCCGCCTGTAACAGATACATTGGCTGAACCATCGCTGCCGCCATAACAGGAAACAGGAATAACACTGGTGGTTAAAGTAACAGTCGGAGGTTCGTTAATATTCGCAGAAGTTGTAGCCGTGCAACCATGTAAATCTGTAACAAGCACAGTATGGTTTCCAGCTATTAGTTCGGTGGCTTGTGAAGTTAATTGTACCGGATTGGTATTCCAGCTATACGCATAGGGTGCAACACCGCCAGTAACCGAAACGGCAGCCGATCCGTTGTTCCCACCAAAACATGACACATCTGTAGAACTGGTTGTTAGCACCAGAGCCGGTGGTTCTGATACAGTAGCTGCAACTGAGGTAGTACAGCCATTTATATCCGTAATGGTAACGGAATAAGTACCCGCAGCTAGGCCTATTGCCTGTGCCATGGCCTGAACCGGTGATGTATTCCAGCTATAGACATATCCAGGAGTACCTCCGGATGTTGTGACAGTAGCCGTACCGTTATTTCCTTCGTTACATGAAACACTGTCTGTGGCAACTCCTGCATTGAGCATATCCGGTTCGGTAACAGAAACCGATGCTGAATTCGTGCATCCGTTTGCATCCGTAACCAAAACTGAATATGTGCCAGCGGAAACTCCTATAGCCTGAAAGTTAGTCTGAACAGGATTGGTATTCCAAGAATAGCTGTATCCCGGAGTTCCACCACTGGCCATGACGACAGCAGATCCATCGCTGCCTCCGAAACAGCTAACAGCAGTTGAATCGAAAATTAAAGCAATTGCGGGCGGCTCTATTACTGTTGCCTGAGCCGTATATATACATTGATTATCATCTGTCACAGTAACAGTATAAGTCCCTACTGTAAGGTCGGTTGCCAGAGCGCTTGTTTGTACCGGTGCGATATTCCAGCTATACAAATAAGGAGGAGTCCCACCAGTGACGGATACATCCGCTGAACCATCGCTGCCGCCATAACAGGAAACCGGAATAACACTTGTGGATATAGTGACAGTCGGAGGTTCGTTAATAGTTGTTGAAGTTGAAGCCGTGCAACCATTAATATCTGTAACAAGCACTGTATAGTTTGCAGCTATTAGGTCAGTGGCTTGTGCAGTTAATTGTACCGGATTGGTATTCCAGCTATATGTATAGGGTGCAACACCGCCAGTAACCGAAACGGCAGCCGATCCGTTGTTCCCACCAAAACATGACACATCGGTAGAACTGGTTGTTAGCACCAGAGCCGGTGGTTCTGATACAGTAGCCGCAACCGAGGCAGTACAACCATTTGTATCCGTAACAGTAACGTTATAAGTTCCTTCGCTTAGGGCTGTTGCTTGTGCCGTGGTCTGAATGGGTAATGTATTCCAGCTATAAGTGTATATACCGTCTCCAAGCATTGAAACGGTGGCAGTGCCATTATTTCCACTAAAGCAACTAACATTGGTGGATGACACAGCAGGCACAAACGGTGGTATAACAGTTACAGTCGCTGTAACATTATTGGAGCAGCCCTGTGAAGTACCTGTAACCGTATAAGAGGTAGTTGTATTGGGACTTGCTGAAATAGATGCGGTAGTTTCACCCGTTGACCAGGTATAACTATCCGCTCCGCCGGCTGTCAGCGTTGCAGTCTCTCCCGAACAAATAACCTGCGATGCAACAGTTACAACTGGCGGTAGAGCAACAACTACGGTTTGCACTATGGTATCTGCGCACAAAGGATCGGTACCGGATATCAGTGTAACGGAATAACTTCCGTGCGTACTAAAAATATGAATTGGGTTTGCCAGGTTTGATGCATTTGAGCTTCCCGAAGCCGGATCGCCAAAGTTCCACCTCCGAAAAGTAGAACCAACAGATTGGTCTGTAAAACTTGTTGCAACTCCCTGGCAAACGGTTGTATTAGTAAATTGCGCTATAGGTTTAGAGCCAACCAGCACCCGTATGGTATCCATTGCCATACAGCCATTGGTAACCTGTACCGTATATGTAGTCGAAATAGAAGGATTGGCTATAGGATTAGGGCAGGTTGTGCAGCTAAGCCCTATAGATGGTGTCCATAGAAATGTGGATCCCAGAGGACCGGTTTGCTCACAGCCTAACACAACACTCTCACTGCAACCTATGGAAAGACTTGGCGGACCAGCCTCAGCCCATGCCCCACTTGAGGTTCCACTTGGTATAAATGCCACGTTCAGATAGGCTCGCAAGGCATTTATTCTTCCGATTGTACTCAGGTCCGGCGGACTGCTCGGAGGTCCATTCCGTGCATAATCATGCCCACCCAGGTAAAATACATTACCACCGGGTGCAGTTGGAGCTATTAAATGAGCTCCCATAGCAACTACAGTATCTAAATTATTATATGTTACAGATTTATACGTATAGGGATGCCAAACTGAGCCTGCACTTGGTGTCCAATTATCTACAGTTCCACCGGCATTTTCCAACATGACTCCATGCATTTGAGTAAAAGCCATATCAGGATTTGGAAATTGCTGAGAAACTGTAGTATTAATAATTGTTAAACCTGCCGTAGTTTGGTAAAATCCCCTATTCTCATAGGCCTCAACAGCTGCACATTGTGCCAGAAAATTTCCACCGTTCAGCACAAATGACCTTACTCCGTCTATCATTCCCTGGCTTACTTGTACCTCATCTGCATGTGGTTCGGAGGCAAAAGTATAACAGTTTGCCAGGTCGGCTATATCTGCAGCACTCATTACATCATAATCGTCTATACCGGCTGCATCCAGGATTTTTGTATGTATTACCTGATTGTTCCCATTATTAAAAACTGCAATTTTAGGACGATGGGTAAGTGTATATCGGATATCTGCAGTCGTACTGTTAGTAAGCCTGTAAACTACTACATTATTTCCGAAAGAACTGATAACCTGTGATGTACTTTGTCCACAAGGCAGCACAGTATCAGGAATTATAAACGGCCCACCCCTGAAATCTATACTTGCAGCAGCCGTAACTCCTGGTGCATATCGTTCGGCAGTAGCCGAAAAATCTATCCCATCTTTTTGCTTTCCGGAAGCAATGGCCCATTTAACAGGTATGCCACTCTGCAAAAGCTTATTAACAAGACCGTAGGATTTCAAATTAAATGGTGCCTGACCTGCAGGTACAATGTTCTGGAGGTCTGTATCCATGGGAATAACAAAACTTCCAGCTGGAATAGTTTCTAAATTGACCGGAGGATTTGGAAGGTCCTGGGCTTTGATTACCAGTGGACTAAGCAACATTAGTAAAGCTATTATCCCTAAAAATTTAGCTATACTTTTACTATAATAGTATAATTTTTTCATAATACCATCCATTAGCATTGGGGTTGATTGGACTTCAATTAAGAAGGTGACAAAGAAGAGGTAAAAAACGTAGCCTGAGCAGAATAAAAGTTATTAACAAAATTTAATTAACACTCCCTAACCCAATAAAATCAATAAAAAAGTATACAGTAAAATAGTTATCCAAATTAGCCTCCCTATTTAGAAAAAAACAGGTTGGAATTTCTGGGTAGATCTAAGTTTAATTTCCCTTATTCGTAATAAAATTCTAATACCTATTTGAGATTTAATCCTTTGCAAAGATTTCACTTAAATCATTTTTACTATTTTCAGAAAAGAAAAATACAACAGCAGCAATTTCATCCTCCTTTTCAAGAAAAGCTTTTCCTCTCTTATACCAACCTAGCGAATTTTCTGAAGCGTTAAGCATTCCAAACTCGGTTATCAGCAATTCCTTTTTTTGTAAACCAGGCATAGTCGATAGTACTTTTTTATACTGGCTTACAATTTCATAACATTCCTGCCAACTTGGTTCTTTTGGATCAACTCCGGAGTTTAAAGCCGGAATACCTATAAAGTCTATATCAACAGGATTTGGCATATATTCTCTGATATTATCCGGATTAGGTGCCGACCAAATCCATAATATAGAATCTCCCGATTGTTTTCTGAAAAAATTTACAACATAGCTATAGGCTGCTTTGTATTCTCTTATTTCAGATTGGGTAAGTGCTGCCCAGGGTATATCTGGTCGATCGTAGTTATTAGTCCAACGCATATATATTTTGCCGGAACATTGCTTCAGCAATTCTGCCTGTTTTTGCAGAAAGGGATCCATCCGCCCCTCCAGAATAGACTTGTAAATATCCTTATTATCGATTCCCAGTTCAGGAAAAGTTACAGACCAGGGCTCCCAGATTATCATAACACTTTTCCCTTCACGGTGAATTTTGTTGATACTTTCTACTGGTATATCACACTCTTTATTGGCACCCCAGGCAATATAGCAGGATGCAATCTGAAATTCTTCACCAGGAAATTGTGCTAGTGGATCTCCCTCATTTGAGAAGGACGCTGCCAGATCAGGTGAATAGAATCCAAGTTTTTTTCCTTTGATATCAATACCTCCTGGAAGTTTATTATTCTGATCCGGAAAAGAAAGTGAAAGCATCAGAATACCGGACAAAGCTATAAAGGACAAACCCAGTTTACTCCAGGCAATTTGCTTTGTTTCTTTTTCCTTAATTCCTGATTTATATGCAAAATACACCTTCAGATCGTTCAGTGGTTTTTCCAGAAAATACCAAGAGAAATATGCAGCAAATAAGGTCATAGAAAACCAGATAACTAAAACCACACCATCTGAGATCCCCTGTAAAACACTGTATTTCACAGCCAGGCTTTCCCATAAATAGGGTGCAAACATATGAAACAAATATATGCCATAACTTACCTTCCCAATGGAAACCAATACCGGGTTGTACATCAAAATACGCCATTTACCAGTAATATTTCCTTTGACGCACCAATCAATCAGGTAAAGGCTTATAACTGAAAAGATCGGACGAAGCCATAGCAATGTGTAAACCTGCTTGTTATAGCAAATCAAAAATGCCAAACCTATAAGTGCAAGTATAAAAAAGTTCCAAAGCAGAAAATCAAATCTTTTTTGTGCTTTTTCAGAACCCATAACCTGCAAATATGCCAGCAGAGAACCTAAACCAAAACATTCCAGAGCTGAAAATGGAAGCACCGTAAGAAGTATATCCAGATTTTCTGAATCAGGATATAGTATGTATAAGCCTATCCGAAATAAAGGTCCTAAAATTATAAGTGACCATATGATTTTAAGTAGATGTTTTGTCCGAGAAAATAAGATGACAAAAGGTATCACAAGGTAGTACTGTTCTTCAACGGCAAGAGTCCAGGTATGTGCAAGTGTTCCAAACCAATTTTCCTCCTGAAAAATCAAAAAATTTGAGGTATAGGACAAGAACCAGATATAATACTCCTTAATAGCTTCAAGATTATACAACAGACAGAGAAAAATGACCAGAAAGTAAACCGGGAATATCCTTAATGACCGACGGATATAGAACGTTTTAAGGACTTCTGCCCGACTTAGAGTTCCGTTCATAATCTGCAGATGCGACGATAATAGTATTCTTGAAATCAAAAACCCGCTTAGAACAAAAAATAAGGTTACTCCCATAGGACCCAATGGAAAAAATTGAATCAATGAGTTCTGATCGAACCAATGGTGACCGATAACCATAAGCACTGCCAACGCTCTTAAGACATCCAGACCGGGTATATAGGAAGTTGACGAATTTGACTTTTGCATCTTGATTTTTACTTACAAGTCCTTTAATAATTTACAGAAGGAATGTACCTCCTTGTATTTCGGTTATATGACCATACGATGTATAAAATGCAGCCTGAAAAATAAAAAAACTATGGGATTTGTGATTTAATTCCGGCAAAGGCTAGGACTGGCCTTGAGAAAATTGCATTAAGAAATTTCAGGTAATGGAGCGTAAAAAATTTCACTGTTTGAAGTCCGACGAAGGAGGACAAGTTTGAAATTTTTAGCGTAATGAACTGAAATTTTAGCAAATTTTCTCACAGCCTTGATTCTTTTGGTTACTTTTCTCATCAAGGAGAAAAGTGACAAAAACATATTGAGCAACCACAGTTTGTTTTCAACGAGCCACGTTGTTTAATTTCGGGAACTAAGTGGCTAATTCTATAAAACTAATTAATGTCTGTGATTTAAAATCGGGTAGCTTGTTTAGGAGTTTCTTTCAGAAATTTCATTTCCGATACTATAAAACTTCCGGATATCGGTTTTTCACCGCGGGTATTAATAACCAGCAAAACTTGACTGATGGATTCGGCATGTACTTCCGGGTGTTTTTTTTAATAAAGCTTCAATTGGAAAATAGTAGTTGTCCATTTTCCCATCCAGAGAAAAATAAGAGGGTGAAGAAAAAATCGCCGTTATTCCCCCAACAGAATCGACCAGTCTATAGGAAACATCATACATTTCCTCTGGATTTTTATGGGCAAAACCTGCACGTATTTTCAGGTACTTATGAGTTCTAATATCCAATGGTGAGAAATACAAGCCGGCACAATCATTTTTCGCTTCCCTGAAGCTGAGTCTTATACCGTTTTTATCTTCTTTAAAATCCATAAAATTCTGCCGACAGGTATACCAATTACTAAAGTCAATGCTATACCGATCATATATAGTATAGCTTTTCCTATTTTGGCCTGCCGATTCATACCCTAAATCTGCAATCTGAGTTTTAGACTGATTTACAACAGATGTCTTTTCAAAACCATCTTCAATTGTTAGCTCACGAAATTGCAAGCAAGAACATACATTTATGCATAGTAATACTCCGCCAAATACGATAAAGAGTTTTAATATTCTATTCATGGCACCAATGCTTTCCCCTTTGTAACCATTATATAATCAACGGATAGGTCAATTTTGCCGCCTGCCGGAATTATAACCGGTACCAGCGCTATCCTGAATAGCTTTTTCGGCTCAGGTATGCCATTGCCCCCAGCAGATACCGAATTATTCTTGACCAGGGCATCATATGAAAAATTAAAAAATTTCCAACCTGTATGTTTGGTCTCAACCATAACCGAGTAAGCATCTTCCTTTCCCTCTTCAAAAGAACCGTTTAAATTATCATCTTCATAGACTAGCACATTCAACCCAGAACATGAGGATGCTTTTACCAGCAAATTGATATATACTTTCTCATTGGCAATTTGCCGTATTTCTGTAAAAACATGGGTAGGTACAATCGATGCCATACTTACCCAATAGGTCGAATCTTTATCCATTCCCGAAATATGCAGACAACGACTGCCTTGAGGCACATCTTGCAAATAAGAAAAGTTTACTGAAACCATTTCAGAACCTGGATTATGATAGGTAGAAAATATAGAATTTGCAGATCCTGCGGTAGACTCAAAATCGTTTATCAGAATCCCCTCATAATTTCTAGCGCCTGTGATCAGGACTGTATCTTCAAAAACCAGGCTTGTACCCGGTATGGTAAATTGAACCAAACCATATTCCCCTTGTCGAAAAAAATATCCGTTATCCGAAGATCCGCTCCAGGTCAATTGCAGCAAACTGAGCCCTCCCATACCCGTGTAATGCTTTTTAGCACCGGATTTTTCACCCAGAATTTCCACATTATACGCTACATTTTCCGGCAGATTGGTATAAAAACCTACCCCATCGCCGGACAAGTCAACCTGATTCTTCGATACCTCAAAATACATGGAGTCAGGCAACTCAATTTTAGTTATGGCAGGTCCTGCAAAATCTTCGCTTTTTCTACACGACACATAAAAAATGGACAAGACCATACTAAAAATGGCAATACAAGTTGTGTTGGTTATTTTCAACTTAACTATTATCTGAAATGATTTACAAATCATAAATGGTACTTAGTCTGAGTTTTTCAATCTATGCTTAAAACGAAGCGGTATAGTTAAAATAAAACTGTCTTAACCGTTGCTCACGATTTCCGGATTCGGAATAAAAGCTGTTAAACCACTTGACGGTAAAGAATGAGTTATTGGCAAACTTCCATATAAGGCCCAAACTATAAATTGCCTCTCTGGAGTTGATATCGATATGCTGAAAATTCACAATAGTGTTCCCATAATCTCTTAATGTCTGATATTCATTTCCTTTGGAAATATTGGCAAGTATACCTCCACTTATATATAAATTCCGAAGTGTTTCCAGGTCAGCTCCAATTCCCAGAAAAAGGTTTTGTAATCTGACACTGGCCGTATCTCTGAAAGCTTTTCTACTGGTATTTTCTGTACGAATGTTAAAATTGAAAAGTGTAGTTCTATGGTTGGCAGGAAAGTTGTTCAACCTTACCTTCACATTGCCTTCTGCCCGATAAAAATGTCTCAATTCCGGCGTGCCTTCTCCTAAAATTTCCTTACCGGCGAAAGTTTTAAAAGCCATATCCAGATTTTTTCTAAAACCTGAATTGATCGCAAACGACAAGCCTTGCCTATTAGGAGTGGCCGGACCATACGGAAATATATTGTTGTATCGCGGATCTGTTGCTGCCAGCTGAAAATTTAGCGATCGGTCATAAATGTCTTCCCTCCACAACAGAGCAAATAAATTCTCACCTGTTCCCAGACCACTAGTATTGTTCCATACTGAATATGGGTATCGGACAGTCTGTGCCCCAACACTAAAAAAACGAGGATTAACTGATATTATACCCAGCTTCAAGCAGATTAATGATTTTATGTTCAGAGCAATTCCTACATCTAAAAACTTCCCACTTTTCCTTAGCGAATCTTTACCTTCACGAGCTAACATATTGGAACTGAAACCGATTTCTCCTTCCAGTTTTAAAGGCAGATTGACTGAATCTTGATTCTGAATTTTAAATTCCAGACTTGAAACTCGATTACGGCTTTCCGGAATTTGAGAAGATACGTTTTTAGAATAAAATCCGGTCTGATTATATGTAAGGTTAAGTACATTTCTGTATACATAACGGCCATTTCCACCAAAGAAAATCTGTTCGGTTTCACCTGAAAACAAATCAGGCTGGTTTCTGGCAAGCATAAGCCTCATTCTCAGTTGGCTAATCTCATCCGGAGATTCCAGGACAGAGAATAACGTTATACCCTGCATTCTGCGAGAATTTTTAGTTACAAAGTTTTCGTACTCCTGAATTTCCTTATGTAATAGCATAAACTCAGGCAGGTTTTCCGGGAAGGGATAAGGATTAAATAAGGTATAATTACTCATCCGCAGATCTATATCTCCGATCTGATATCGAATAACTTTGTTGGCAATTCCCTCAAACCTAAACTGGCGAATGGAAAGCTGTACACCATCTCCCCAAAACATACCAAAAGGATTTTTTAGTCTTACCACGGCATTGCCTTTAAAATAGGAAAATGGCTTAAAGTCAAGCCCTAAATCCACAAGAGAATACCCACCCATAGTATTGTCCTTTATCAGACTGTCGGTATGATTTTCGGCAGTCCTATCCAGGTGAACAGCCACTCTGCCTAAACCATTAAAGGACAATTTCTGGGCATGCACCTGCCAGGCCAGGGAAAAAATTAGTATTAACAGGATTCGCATGATCAAAAGAATATTTTCAGTTCGGTCGTAAACTCTTCCCCGGCAAATTGATCTTCAGAATTTTCTTTATCCATATGCCTGAATCGTTTGTAGCGAAAGAAAAAGATCGCATTTTCGGCTATTTTCAAATCCCAACCACAACCAGCTACTAGCCCCCTTTGACGAATGCTTTCTGCCTCACCGGTTTCCCCTGTGTTTTGCTGGTAGGTAACATTAGCCAGCAAGCTTAAATTGGGATGAAGCTGTAGAACCGGAGTAAAATCTACCAGCACAGATAGGAATGGCGTATTATTTAAGGAAGGCCCGGCAGAATATATGCCCCCTCCAAACAACAGAATAATTTTTTTCCTATTGAATTGGTGCATAGTCTTCAGGTTTAATCGGGAAGAAGCAAACCATAGTGGTTTGCCTTGTGTTTCAAACGGAATTGTTTCCGTCGTAAATCTGTATCTGCCTCCAATGCGGCCAAATGGACCACTACCCTGAAACCAGGGGCTGAACCTGGACCTGGTAAAGGAATTATTGAAATGAAAGAACGTAAGACTGTCATGTCGGTGTTCTAGTTCCCTGCTCAAGGCTGTATTGACGGATATCCTAACCCGGCCGATATATTCACCACTCATAATCGAAATCCCGCAGCGATTATTAGCCATATATCCGGGCTGCTGAACAGGGTTTACATAAAGAGTCAGATTATAATTATGATCGCCGGGTACACCTGAAACTGTTACATCTGTATTGGAATTGTAAACTGCGTTATCGATACTAACAAAATCATAAGGGATATAGTAAAAATCTGCCCTGAAGTTCAAACCTGATGGTTTTGGCCGGTTATATGCAGCAGTTACTGCCGATGCGCCGGTTGTTTTACCAGTAAATCGATAACTGGAAAAAGCCAACTCACCTGACAATATACCTTTGCCCAGTTTCAGATGGTCTACAGCCACTGAATATACCTGATTGGTATTAGCTTCTGTGCTATTTTCAGGCATTTGATATCGGTAATAGGAATTGAGACTAAGGTTAACCGCACCAACCCACCTTGAAAATCTGGAGCTGAATACATATGCCGGCAAATTTTGTTGTATCAGTATCGGAGTCGCTGTGAAATTACTTCTGCCAAAAAAAATAGCGTAATTATATTTTCGCAGGAAACGATTGCTTTGAAATAAAAATCCCTGAATGGCATTGAGGCCATTTATTCTTAAAGGATTATCATAACGATTAAATATCTGATCGTATTTATCAAATGGCTGCAGATGCCAATCCCAGGGCAATCGCTCAAATGGATGAGTTTCCATTGAACCGCCGGAAAATAAAAGAGGACTGAAAACTGCTTTTCCCGTACAATCGCCTGCTGTTAGGGTAAATTGCCCATAGCGTGTATTCCTAAAAACTTCCAGAGTAGGTGCAGATCTGAATCGTATAGACTTGCCAAAATCTCCATCTAGTCCGTTGAAGGAATGAATCAGGCTATATTGTACTCGCAGGCCCGTATTGTCACTTTTAAATACATCCATTACAAGATAAAGCAGCGGGTTTTCGCTGTTTCGATTTACCAGTCCCTGATCAGGATAGGAAGAAAAAGTCAGTTGGCGTTTTTTGAAACTATAATCCGGATATGCCTTTTTCATATCGGTGTAAATACTAAAGAAATCGGCATAGCCATAGATCGATAACTTAGGAGAACGCTTCGTAGCCGAAGAGAGATTTTCCAGTGAATCTTTTATTGTATTACTCAGACAATTTCCGGATTGAAATACAAAAGAAATTATTGACAGCAAGCATAACAAATGCTTCATGGCATTAGTCTTTCCATAATTCCATAATCTGTATTCAGCGGCCTTGAAGCACAAGCAACATTTCCCTTCTGATCGCTTACAAAAAGATATAAACGGTACGCTGATTTTTCGAGAGGTACTTTTAGTGTTATTTTTTTACCATCTTCAATAGGCGTCAAAGCTTCTTGCACATCATCGAGGTAATTAGCCTTTTTCAGGTACCATTCATAACTTAGTTTTGCGGTTTTAGAACCGGTGTATTTGGCTCTAAAGGTATATTTTCTGCCGGGTACGAGTAAAAAATCATCTGTCTCAATTGATACTCCATGCATTTCAGGAATAACATTAGTATTTGAAATTGTCCAGGCTTCTTGCAAAGCATAAAAAGCAGCTTTTTTTCTACCTTTAAAATCAGTAATACCGTACCATGTAAAAGTACCTTCAAGCCGGTCTGTCCAGGAATAGGCAACCCCTCCCAGTGTTTTCCCCTTTCTGGTCAGTATATAATTATTCCATTGTGTGGCATATAGGTTAGCTTTTTCCTGATCGCTATCCTCCGACAACAAGCCCCCCTGTTCAAACTTGCTGTAACCGGGATGCCAGTAACCTCTTGGTCCAAACTCAGAAATAAAGGTCACTTTGTCCGGATAGTAATTTTTCAATATCGAATCCAGCTGAACGATTTGTTCTTCGTAATAGGCGTTTATACCTATCCCATCAATCGAAGGTACATGTTTGGTTAAGGCAGTGAGTTCTTCAGCGATTTGACTTTCATTAAGTTCGACCGCTGTAAATACCGGATGCACAGGGTCAATTATTTTTACTTCTTGGGCAACTTCTTCCATAAAATTGAGGTATGCCAAGCGTTGCATAGTAAGGTAAGGCTCACCATAGTTATACTTTAACGTAGCCCAGGTTTCATTTCCAATGGTCCAGGCAAGTATAGCTTTATGATCTTTATATTGTCTCACTACAGACAGTATTTCTTCTTTATATTTTTTAAGACTAGCTTCTGATAAATAATCCGTTTCCGCCTCAAGCCAGAAACCATATATTACAGCTAGGTCATATTCATGAGCTATATTCAGAATATTCTGATCATACATTGATGTACCATACCTCCTGATGGTATTGGCTCCTAATTCTTTGATCATGCTAAAATCTCTTTCCAGGGCTTTTCTGGTAAGAGCAAGTTGCGGATCCCTCCAGTCATGGGTTACATTATAAGATAATCCTTTTATAAAAAAAGGCTTATGGTTCCTAATCAGGGATTGATTATCTCCAGAAACCTTTAGTGACTTGGCAAACTGAAACTCAAAGGGCTTCAAGTTGTCTGTACCTGCACTAGCTTTAAATATACTCGAACTACTCTTTTCGTTTTTCGAAATGAAGTCCCTAAATACTTCATCTTTTACATATAAACCTTTAGGGCTTTTGATAATCAAACCCTTAGTCAAATCTCCCAGGTATTGAATCTCTTCAAGTTGCTTAGTCAGGCTTTTTGTGGTATCTCCGGCGTTTACTGTACAAAATACCGGCTTACCTATACTTTTTAAAAAACTATAATATTCTTTCGGACTACCTGAAGTGCTTTGGTCAATTAAAATCCAGTCTATATAATCTTTCCCCGGAAATAGAAATTTCAAAGTCCTCAATGAGCTAACTGAAAGTGTAAGTATTGAATTACCTAGACCCTTTTGGTAAAATAAAAGAGCAACACGCTGCCATGCGGAGATAAAAATTTCTGCGTCCTCCCGGCTTATATTTTCAACATGCATCGAAAAAGGACTTATAAATACCGGACCTTTATAATTCGAAATAGAATTGGCCAATGCCGTAAATATATGATCTGTCTTTCCTGAACTGATCATTTGTACTATTTGAGAAGAACTGTACTTTGAGGTATCGAATCTCACTTTTAAAAAAGGGATCCTGTCTAATTCCTTCGTCAATAATTCGTCCGAAATACCCGGGTGAAAAATTGTATCCGGATTTGTGATTAGTATTTCATGAATAAATACGTTATCGGATAGACCGGCAACGGTCTCCCTGCTTTCGACTCCTACCAGAAAAGATCCGTAATCAATAACCTTGCTTTCTTCCTCTTTGGCCAGCTTCAAAGCAGACCCATCATTGTTTACATTATTGATAAAGGAAAAACCAAAAAACAAGATGGAAAAAAATACAGCTCCATTTCGTAAAAAGGAATAAACATGTTGCGAAAAACGGAAGGTTAAAAGATTATAATTGTACTCAAGCCAATAGAGGTATTGCTTTTTCCTGAAGAAATTTTCTACCTGTTGTAGCCATTTTTGCTGGCACATCAGGCAGAAGTAGCTAAGAATAAAAATATTCAAAACCGCAAAAAAAGACATGGTTTGTGAAAACGGACTCCAATCCCTTGAAGTGCCGTAAACAATTGCCAGAATAGAGGCGATAATGATGATTATATTGGGCAACATAAGTTTAAAGAAGTTTTTTATTTGCCCTTCTTTTGGGGTAGGAATATAGGGTACCTTTTTTCTTATAATACTATAAACAAACCCAGCCAGAAAAATCCACCAGGTAACTATTTGCAAAACACCTCCTGTTAAATGAAAACCACGCTCGCTAGGCCTGTACAGCCATTTTTGCACATACTGCCTGATAATGAGCTGCAAACCTAATACTGGCAAAAAAAACGACAAGAATTCCATAAAATCCAGATAAACAGGAACATCGCTCATAAAAAGAGATAAAACAGGCAGACACAAAAGTATAAAACTTGTCAACCCATTCAGATAAAACAAGGGAGTCATAAGGTGGTGAAATCGCTGCCTCCAGGAAAATTTTTTCACTAGTAAAGGATACCTCTCAAACAATAATTCAAAAGAACCTCTGGCCCATTTGAGTTGTTGCTTATAGTAAGCAGTGATGTCTGCCGGTACCAGTCCTCTGGAAAGCATTTCCGGAATATATACAGGTTTCCAGCCCTTTGCCTGAAGGTTCATCGAAGTATGCATATCCTCGGCCAGACCAAATGAATGCCCCCCTATCGAATCAAGCGCTTCCCTCCGGAAGGTACAATTGGCTCCAATGGCTTGTGCAGTGCCATAATAACCCATACCCATCATCTGTGGGCCATAAAAATGATAGGTTTGCTCCGAAGCACCCCTGGCTACAGGACTTTCCTCATAATTGTAATATCCTTGGCAACACTGCACATATCCTACTTTCGGATCATCGAAATATGGTAAGCTTCTTTCCAGAAACTCCGGGACAGGTACATGATCCGGATCCATTATAACACAAATATCTCCTGTTGCTGACTTTAAGGCATTATTAATATTACCGGCTTTTGCACCGGTTTTATCTTTCCTGGTTACATGAACGATTCCGTGTTGCCTACAAAACACCCTAAGTCGAACATCATCCGCTTCGTCGCACAGGTAAATGGTTTTGAATGGATACCGGATATTTTTCATGGCCAGGAGCGTTGTCTCCACCATGCGATAAGGTTCTCCCGCACAAAACGTTGTGAGTAAATCTACCTTATATTGTTTGGTTAATTCCGGAGTTTCGGAAATTTGGATCCCAAGAAAATTATACCATTCAAAAAAAATCCTTGAAACCAGATAAATAACCGAAAATGTAAATGGGTAAAAAAGTATAGGATGTCCCTTTTCATGATTTTTAAAATACCAGGCAAGAAAAATCGTGATCGAGCAAAAACCTAATATGATCAGCGCACTTAGAAATTTCTTCTCCTTCAAAGTCAGATTTGGGACTTTAAGATTTTTAATTGGAACAACCGGATCTGGATAATAACTCATAAAATAAACCAGCTTTTCCCTGTAGACTATGGAATTGCCGTTTTGCTGCCTGAGTAAGTAGTTTTTTATGTTTTTATACTAAATAAGGTAAAAAAATTAAAACTGGTTTATTGGTGGTGCCTTATAAATCTAAAACTCAGTTTGGAGATAAAAAATCCTAGACAAGCAAACCTCTGCTTCGAAGCCTGAAAAAATATATATATTTTATAAAAGGCATTATTTTCATAAATAATTGGATAATAAGAAAAAGAAGCCGTAATTTTTAATTTCGAATTAAGCAGAAACACCAGCCTGAATGGATGAATCAACAATAGTATCGGCTGCATATGGCGATGTCAAAGCGTTCAAAAAAATTTTTGATCACTACTTGCCCAAAATGCGACCTATTGCTAGTCGGTATGCCATATCACATCTCGAAACCGACGATATACTCCAGGAGTCTTTTGTAAAAATTTATTATAACCTGAAAAGTTTTAAGTTCACCGGATCTTTCGAAGGCTGGATAAGAAGGATCGTAGTTAATACTTCCATAAACCACTATAAGAAAAATAAAGACACCTACCTCTCTGACGACATTTACAGTTTAGAAATTGCAGATACCATAGAAGATGATGAAGAAATAAATACAGATGGAGGAAATTTACTAAACCTGATCAGAGAATTGCCGCCCGGTTACAAAATGGTATTAAACCTTTATGTATTTGAGGATTACAGCCACAATGATATTGCTGAAATGCTGTGAATTTCCGAAGGTACATCGAGATCTCAATATTCTAAAGCAAAAAAAATGCTTAGAAAACTGCTGGAAAAGCAACGTTTGGACACAGGAAGCACTCTTAGCCTAAAAAAACAGAACTTAACATGAAAGAAGATATATTTAAAAAATCCCTCAAAGATACACTGCCCAATACTCCCCAAATTAGCGACAGCGACAATGACCTTTGGAACAAAATACAAATTGAAATAACGGAAAAAAGTAATTTAAAACCCCTCAACTCCAACAATTGGCTGCTATATTCGGGTATTGCAGCAAGTCTTGTTTTGTTTGCCCTGGTTTTTGTTTGGATGGCAACGCTTCCCAAACCAGGAGAAAAAACAGAACTTACAAGTTCTGAACAGATAAAAACGAATCCTGAATATTCAAATTCTGATAATTTTGAAAGCCAGGAACCGGATATTGCTACGCAAATGAATCAGGAAAAATCAATAGATGATAAATCAAACCTACCAAAGGCGAATGGTCTATCTTTTTCCGAAAAAACAACGATTTTAACTGTTTTTAAAACCGAAAATAAGCTCCAGGAAACTAAACTATCCGATGGTTCTGTAGTCACCCTAAACCAACAATCAAACCTGGGCTTATCTGCGGATTTTAATACAGACTTAAGAGAATTAAACCTGAAAGGTGAAGCTTTTTTTGAAGTAAGTCCAAACCCTAAAAAACCCTTTATTGTAAACTTTGGAAACTCCAGACTTAAAGTACTGGGTACTAAATTTAATATTAGAAACTACCCGGGTGATGACTATATAGAAGTAACCGTAAAAGAAGGACTTGTTGAAGTTTTTGCCAACAAAAACAACACTACCGGTATAAAATTAAAGGCAAGTGATCAGTTAAAAATATTCAGGAATGATCATACCATTATTCAACAAGTGGACCCTGCTATTTACGACTATTGGACCAAAAACAAGCTGGATTTCAATCAAAAAAATCTTGCCTTTGTGTTTGAAGTTTTGTCCAGAAAATTTGATATAAAAATAGAACTGGCGCCGCAAATTAAAGAATGTCTGTTTTCCGGAGATCTAAATAATATGACACCGGAAGAAATAATTACAGTGGTGGCCATGTCAAATTCGCTTTCTGTTGATAAAAAAGGAGAAAAAAACTACTATATTGCCGGTATTTCCTGTGAATAAAACCATTTTACTTTTTTTTTCTATCTTCTGTTGTATAGCCTCATTATTTGGACAGGTTAACACAAATAACCCTGTCAATCTGAGCGATACTTCGGAAGCTTTGTTAAAAAAAGAAATCAGTTTTCATTTCAACAGCGGCCCGCTGAAGCAAGCGCTGGCAAAACTTTCTTCCGAAAATTCCCTAAAGATTGTTTATTCAGACAATAATATAATTAACACCACAACAAGCTCGTGTGCATTTGAGCGTGCCTCAGTTGCACAGGTACTGGACTTTTTACTTACCAATTCGTCCCTGGATTATATGGTCATCGGAAAAGTAATAGTAATAATACCCAAGAAAACACAGACTCCAACCAATGATACTGCTAAAAGTGTTAATAAGCAGGAACAAAAAATCCAACAGCATATTTACTCTGCTTCTTATAACCAAAACCATTTTCAAACACTGCCCAAAGATATTCGCAGAATTTTAGAAAAGACATATAAGAAAGAGCTACAAATCGCCAAGAAAAACAAAATTTCTAAAGACAGTCTGGACAAGCAAGAAAAACAAAAAAGTTATATCCCCGGTCCGAAAACATCATTTTCGGCTGACCTGCAATTGGGGATACAGGCATTTCCAAATTCATTCAGGTCAGTAACAAGCACAGACTCTTTCAAAATATATCCGTCCATAAAAGTCCCGGTAAAAGCATTTTTTCAGGCATCAGCAGGATACAATTTAACTAAAAAATACAGGCTGGCAACTGGCATTGCATACACAAGTTTTGATGTTATATATCAGTCGGAAACAACAGAAAAAAAGGGAAAACCGGGAAAATCTCCTTCGCATACAACTGACAACTACACTACTGAATATAAAACAGATACGGTCAAATACCATCATATTTCTTTACCGCTATGTTTAGAATACATAGTAATAAACAACATGTATTTTTTTGGAATTACTACCTCCGTTAACAATGCAATAATTATTTCCAAATCCGAGAATCCAGCTTTTCAAAAAGTCAGCAACGAGAAAAAAACCAGGCTCACAACTTGTCTTGCTACAGGACTATCAGGAGGGGTAAATATCAATTCCTATACAATAGGTACAACTATTCGTTATTCAGTTGCTTTATTCCCTTTGATCAAAACCGCCCATTACACATACTCAGCCGGACAACTTAATTGGTCACTATTTGTGCGATATAACTGGTAGAACGTATCACCAAACCCTTAAAAACTCATCCCTGCTTATAAATTGCTATTGGGCACTGAAAACCTATTACATATCAAAGCCCAGAAAAACCTCCACTGTATTATCCGGCAGCGGTATTTGGCTGTGGTACATATTATAGGTAACTACTAAAAAAAATGTAGAATCAAAAATTACTACCCTTTTAACTCCCACACTTGCAGATGTTTTTCTCAACGAATAATTACTTGCTCCTAAGTAGACTGTATTTAACAAATCTGCATGCAGGTTTACTCCATAAGCATATAGTTGACCGGATTCGGGCACTTGCAACACAAATTGTGAAGAAAAATCTAAATTGGGAGAAATCTGAAATTTACGGGTAAAATCTACATTATATAACCGTTGCAGACTAAACGATTGGTTTATGGGAATCAACACTGTGCCGAAAATTTGCTGTATGGCAAACCCAATGGAAGATTTCTGTCTCAAATAATGAATACCAACTGCTCCATCCGGTCCCAAATCTGTACCGCCGGTCCCACCTTGCGTAGTTAGAAACGAATAGTTGATAAATCCCAAAGAAACCCCTGAAGAAATAGAAGCACGCTTGCTTAGTTTAGCATACCAGGAATACCTCATTTGCAACCTGCTTTTACTTATATAATCGCCCAGCTTTATATTGGTTACCTGCAGTCCGAGAAAATGATAGCCGTTATTTTTTCTGGAACCAATGCGCTTATCCAAATCAAGGTAAAACCTGCGTACATTTCTGGTTATACCAATACCGTTTATATTATTCAACCTCACTTTTAACAAATATGTACTGTCCGATGCAGAGGGATTTATCAGATAGGGATTTAAATTTGTTAGTGTAAAATCTTCGTAAAGTGTAGCGTTTAATTGAGCAAACAGCATAGGTATATTGCTAAGCAGCAATACAAATATCAGAAAATACTTAGAAATATTTTTCGTCAAACCAATGCGTTCAGACACCTGATTGTTATTTAGTTAAATTGCAAAAATTCCAAATTACGAAAATAAATTTGACAGATAGATGATCCGTTGCTGACCTTTCTTGTTTTTTTTCGTAGCATGATAGAATGAGTAGCAAAGCTGATTTAGTTATCGAAAGCATACGCAAAGGCAACAACGATGTTGCTTTAAAATATTTATATAAAGATCCTTTACGGAAAATAAGGAAATTTATACTTACCAATTCCGGCACTCTGGAAGATGCCGACGATGTATTTCAAGAGGCTGTTTTAGTACTCTTTCATTATATAAGAAGTGGTAAGTATAACGACAATTATGACCTGGATGGTTTTTTGTTTAGAGTTGCCAAAAATTTCTGGATTGATATGGCAAGAAAAAAAAAGAATCTTATCAAAGAGGAATTTATTGGCTTCGATTATGCAGACGATTCGGATCTCCTGGTCGATATGATCAATGAAGAACGTATGCAAACTTTTCATACTTTATTCAACAAGCTCGGCGACAATTGCAAAAGTATATTGACCTATTTCTTTTTTGAAAAGAAAAGTCTTAAAGAAATCACTGTACTAATGGGCTTTAAAGATGAAAATGTTGCTAAAAATCAGCAATACAGATGTAAAAAGTACTTTTCGCAAATTATATCGGAAAACGAAGGGGCATTAAAAATTTTAAGAGTTTGAGAGAGGAAATAGAAATATCGGAATTAATCGAAAAGTATCTTAACAACAGCATGTCTGTTGAAGAAACAGATGCTTTTGAAAAGAGAATTGCCTCCAATGAATCGCTTGCTGAACAGGTAAATCAGGAAAGACTCATTAACGAAGCTATATACTATGCCAATATGGCCCAACTTAAAAACGATATAGCCAGTGATATCAAAAAAATTAAATACAAACCGGATACGTCTTTTAACAAATACATCACTTCGGGCATAATTATTTTACTTGCCGGTGGAGCAACTGGCTATTATTTACTCAATAAGCAATCTGAACTTGCGCCTGCCAACAAAATAGAAATTACTAAACCTATTGTTGAATCAGCAGATTCAAGTTCTGTAACTAAAAACAACCAAGTTAAAAAACAGGATAATAAAGTAATTCCAACAAAAACGAACCAACATTCAGCAAAAAATTCCGGCTCAAGTATACAGCCGTTACAAACTGATACTGCAGTTAGGCATACTTCGTTAGACATTAAGAATAGTAAAGAAAATCCGCCAATAGAGTTGACATCAGAAAAATCTACTACAACAGATTCTGATATCAGCAAATATCCTCTACCGGAAACAGGTTCAAAATCAAACAACTGCAACCAGGTTTTTGATATAAATACCAGTCCTTCCTGTAAAGACAAGAATACGGGTATCATTCCTATAAAATCCGCAGATAAAGTAGAATTCCTAATTGAGTTGGACAATAATACTTATGCTGACCATTCAAATGGAGTAATTGCTAATATTCCTGCCGGAAAACATGAACTTGCCATAAAATATGGAGATGATTGTGTCCATAAGAAAACCGTTACCGTGGCTGAAACCTGGTGCACCTTAAATGCATCATACAGTTTTAATCCGGATTATAATGAACGCTGGGAGCTCTTATACCATTCAGGTGACCGAGGTAGTTTTGTAATCTTCAATAATTTTGGAAAAGAAGTTTACCAGGGAAATTTTGGCAATGGCCCGTGTTATTGGAATGGATCTGATGCATACGGAAACATGCTTCCAACAGGTACCTATATGGCAGTTATCAGTTATATTGCCGGACAAAAAGAAAAAGTAGAACTTACAATAGTTAGATAAATTGAAAAATCTTAAATACATAGTTGCATTCTGGCTGATTAGTATGGTTTATTCCACCTTGGGACAAACCGTAATATTGCCTGATACCAACCTAAGAAACGCGCTTTTGCTTAGATATCCTGCAGTTATGGACGGCAATAACCTGCTGGTTTCAGAAGCTGCAGCCATTACAGGTACTTTAAACCTTCGTAATGCTAACATCTACAACGCAACTGGTATTGAACATTTTACGGGCATCACTACTTTAGAGCTTTCTGACAACAAACTTGTTTACATACCCGATATTTCCGGTACAACAGGTCTTGTAAACTTCTATGCCACCAACAATCAACTGACTTCACTTCCTGATTTGTCGGCATTAACTATGATTACCGACTTTCAGGCTATGCACAACCAACTTAATAAGCTTCCTGATTTATCCGGATCTGCAGCCATACTACGCTCCCTATATTTCAGTAGCAACCAAATCACGGAACTTCCCGATTTAGCAATGTTCCCCAATCTGGCTAAACTGGTTATCGGAAATAACCCACTAAAACAACCCATTGATTTTTCCTCTTGCACCAAATTGGTTGAATTACACATTCACCAAACAGGAGCTAAAAATATCATTGGACTTGAAAAATTAACTAAACTTACGACTCTATTTGCCTGGGAAAATCAAATCACCGATTTTTCAGGTTTGGATTCCATTACTACAATGGAAACGATTGTAATTCTTGACAATCCTATGCAGGATTTGCCATACCTGGACAACAAGCCTAACCTAATTAAACTTGCCGTCAAAGATTGCTACCTGACTTTTGAAGATATACTACCTGTTAAAATCAATCACCCAACTATTACATTTACCTATACACCCCAAAAAGTATTTAAAACCTTTAACACGCAAATTACAAGAGCAAATAGCCAATTTAGTTTACAATATCCTGAGCTTTCCCCTTCAGGCAACAACATATACGTATGGAGCAAAAATGGCAATGTGCTTGATAGTTCTTCAAGCCCTGTATATACCTTTAACCCGGTTGTCTTTCCCGACTCTGGCAAGTATTCATTAAAAGTTTATAATACAGCAGTAACTGATCTTACGTTGGAGTACAATACTTTTTACCTTATCGTAAAACCATGCATTGAGTTTAAAATCCCCTTTGTAGATATACGTTCAAAAGACTGCTCACAAGGATATAGTATTGATTTATCAAATGCTTTTATAGCTGGAGGTACTGCACCTTTTACTTATGAAGTAAACAATGGTATAGTGAAAGAAAAGCATAGTGATGAGTTGATTAAAAATATACCTGCCGGTAAATATGGAATTACCATACTGGATGCCAATAAATGTGCAGCAACTGACACCATAGTATTAAACAGAATAGAAAAGTGTGATCCGGTACTCACACCCAATGGCGACGGTATTGCTGATTCTTACTATATAGAAGATAACGGAACTGCCAAAATATACGACCTCAGACGTAAACTTATCAAAACACTTTCAACACCAGCAATTTGGGATGGTACAGACCAAAGTGGCACATTGGTTGACGCAGGTTTTTATATCATTATATTTAATGAAAAAAAATCAACCAATGTCACTGTGATCCGATAACAATCTATTTACCTCCAAATACATGAACTGCATACATGCGACCGGTATCTGCATCATACAAAACGGCAATACCCGAATGAGTATATGATTTGTCTTTTATATTAGCTAAATGAGGCTTGGATTTGAGCCAGTTATCAACCAATTCATTGGCTATCTGTTCGTATGTTTTGTACTCACGTTTTTCTTCCTTGCCTTGCATTAAAATAGTGGCTACAGATACATAAGCTACATTTTCTCCTACTGAATTGAACAAATTGGTAACTGATTTTACCCGATCAAAAGGCGTTTTGTACTTTTTTTTGTTCTGAAAATGACTCAATTCCCCCTTCTTCTGCAAATAAACCGCGTGCATGTTAGCTGCCTCCCAAAGACTTTTATCATGAGCCAAACCAGCTAATTTCTTTTTTGACCTAAAGTCATTTACCTTTTGAAAAATTAGTTCTTGCAATAGATCCGGATCTGCATGGTCTTTATTAAATAGCACATCAGGATCTTGGGCAAGGCATTGCATGACTGTTATTACCAACAGCAGGTTTATAAATACGAACTTTTTCATTGTTCTTTTTCCCTTCAATAAAAAAACTATCTCAACCCCTGTATGTTCTTATTCTTAGGATACTCCACCGTAAATCGTGTCACCAGTTCCAGACTTTCAGCCGGTCCTACCGTTTTTTTCCAAATCAGCATTCCTGTTTCTTCTTTAATTTCAGCTTTGCTCACCTCATTTGTTTCAATCTTAATTTGACTGTCACTGCTTAATGGCAACTGATCCTGAACAGTTATATCTATAGCTTTCTTTTTGGTATTTCTTATTTTAATTCTATATCCAAACTCTTCCTTTTTGTTAAACCCTATAAGCTTCTTGCTTCTAAAATCTTTTATTGCTTCATATTCTATTACTACATTCTTATCTACACCAAGACTAATCTCTAAGGTATCATTGGTCGAATTTACATCCAAATACGATTCTCCGACATAAGCTCCTTCAAAATACACATTGGCCTTTCCCGATATCAGGTTTTTATCATCATATCCATTAACCAGGGCCACCAAATAGGCCGACTGCGACAATTTAGGTACAGCGTAGTGTTTATAATCTGCATTCAGACTAATATTCTGAATTTCTACCATCTGCCCGGATTTGGAACTTGGCACAGAGTAAGGAATCGAAATAGCAAATTCAACAGCCAAAGCAGTTTCAACAGGAGTGGTCAAATCTGCTACAGAACGACTTGGGCTGGCTTCGCCTTCATACATTTCTGCTTGCATTTCATTTTTCGCAGCAGAAGGTGCTATTTTCTTTTTCATAACATCTGAGCGCATTCTATTGTCGTACACAGACAAATACCAGGGACTAAGTTCAGGTTTTTGTCCCCCTATTGCAGGATTACTGGTCGATAAAGTCAACTTTACTTTATCCCAATTAACACCAGTTTGTTGCACCACCATTGCTTTACAGGTAACAGCAACCGGCTCACCAACTTCTTTTACTTTCAAGTCATATACAGGATACCAACCTGCATTATATACAATATACGACAGCTCAAAAGATGCATTAAGTTTGCTTTCAGACGAAACACTTATTACAATTCTACCCGCAGGTTCATTGCCACTGCCAATTGTCTGCATTTGTCTTCTGATACGATTTACATTTTCAGACATAACTTTAATGTCTCGCGTATTTTTTAATATCTGAAAACGAATATCCAGTAAGCGTTTTCTAAAAAAATTAGCGAAATACTCCAGATCATCCGCATCAAGGGTTTCATTTTTCCCTGTTATATTCTGATTTGCTATCATCATTTGTTCTTCCTTGCGCATTATATCATCAAAATCTTTATAGGAAGTCAATTGAAATTCATAAAAATTCAAGGAGTCCTCCAGGGTCTTTTTTTGTGCTGATTGTTCAAGTGGCTTTTGAAAATCCTGTTCATATTGCACACCCAGTATGGTAAAATTTCCTTTACCGCTCACTTGTATACTCTGCGGATCTATTCCATTTGGCAGGGAGGTTACAGTCACTTCGTTTTTACCTGTTTCTAATACTGTACTTGCATTGGATTTTAGATGAGCACGATTTAAATAAACAGTTGCTTGTTTAATTTCGGCTCTGATGGAGCTTTTTCCCTGACCAATTACAAGTTGGCAATTAAACACTATGAAAATCAAAATAGAAAAAGAAGATATACGCTTCATAAAAATTAGAATTGTGTAGTAAACATCAATAAAAGAGCTCGTTAAAATGAGCTTCTTCATCCTTAAACCTTTTTTGTAAGTTTGCCTAAAAAATTAGATTTTTGAAGGATAAAAGATCTTCAAATTACGGTTAATAGGCAGAAAAGACAAATATTATTTCCCATGTATAGTTATAATCATTTACTGGATTTTTCAAAAAGTGTTTTTATTAAAATGGGTTGCACCGAATCTGACGCAGATTTGGCAGCAACCACGCTTCTTTCTGCTGATTTACGGGGTGTTGACTCTCATGGTGTTGCCAGACTTAGTGGTTATGTCAGGTTGTGGGAGGCCGGTCGTATCAACACCAAACCTGATATAAAAATTGTACATCAAACTCCCAGTACTGCTGTAGTTGACGGCGATGCAGGCCTTGGTTTGGTTGTAGCTCCTAAGGCAATGGATATAGCCCTAGAAAAAGCTGAAAATGTGGGAACAGGATGGGTATCTGTAAAAAACTCGAACCATTATGGTATTGCCGGTCATCATGCCATGAAGGCTTTGCCCAAAGACATGATTGGCATTGCAATGACCAATGCAAGTCCTCTAGTTGCACCAACTTACTCACTTGAAAGACTATTAGGTACCAACCCTATTGCGGTAGCTATTCCTGCCAAAACAGAACCTGCATTTGTAGCAGATTTTGCAACTACAACTGCTGCCAATGGTAAATTAGAGATTTTACAACGCAAAGGTACTGAAGCACCTGAAGGTTGGATACAAGATAAAGAAGGAGTTTTTACAACAGATCCACATGCTCTAAAATCAGGTGGTGCATTACTACCACTTGGTGGAGATCGTGATCATGGTAGTCACAAAGGGTATTGCCTGGGTGCTATTGTTGATATTTTTTCGGCAGTACTTTCAGGTGCAAACTATGGTCCCTGGGTTCCTCCTTTTGTTAGTTTTCTGCCTTTAGCTCCAGATCCTGTTGGTGAAGGTATCGGCCATTTTATGGGTGCCATGCGTGTAGATGCATTCAGACCTAAAGAGGAGTTTTTACAACATATGGACAAGTGGATTCAACGATTCAGAGCTGCTAAGCCAGTACCCGGGCAGAAACGTGTTGAAATACCAGGCGATCAGGAAAGAATAATTAGCGAACTAAGAATTACTGAAGGTATACCACTACTTGACCCTGTAGTTAAAGATCTGGAAGAAGTAGGAAAAAAATTCAGTTTGAAGTTTGTATAATCTACAAACTTCAAACTATTTACTCCTTTATCCAATCTCCCAGCTCCAAACTCCTAACTCCAAACTCCTGACTCCAAACTCCAAACTCCTGTCTCCAAACTTCAAACTCCAGACTCCAAACTTCGAACTCCCAACTCCCAACTCCACTAATACTTATTAACTGCATCCCAGTAATTGTCTGCAATTTCATGTAATCGATCAAAGCCCAGTCTTTCAAAATTTTCATCATAAATTTTCACATCATCTGCAGCTATATATAGATTCCCTCCGGAATAGGTATGGCTACAGTTGGAGTAAATTTTAACTTTTTCATAAAGGTACTCCGCTCCCAGCATATCCAATTTCAGACTTTCAATAAGGCTAAGATCTCGTATTTCATTTCCTTCTTCATCCCATGGTATAAAATAAATATCCACTGCATTTTTGATTGTACCGTAGAAAAATCTGGAACCTGGTATAATAATATCAGCCAAATAGGAACATTCAATTTTAAAATTTATATCTCTGCCCGATCTGGAAAAAGCTTCAAAAAAACCTTCATAAAAAACAGACAATATGTCTCTAACCTTCTTGGAATCCATGAAACGTAATTAATAAAAGTTGATCAATTGAAAATGACCTCGTAAACAAAAGTATTACCTGCAGAAAGTTCAAACCTATGGTTTTCATTCTGCCGGTTGAGTTCTGTTAGCTCACCTCGTTCTCCTGTCACATAAAGAGGAATCAAGGTAATTTGTTTGCTTTGGCTCTTATATCCTTGTATTTGTTGTGCAAGTATTGGAAAACCTCCGGTTTCTAACAACCCATTTCTGGATGTATTCTGTCGCTGGCCATACATTTTACAGAACCAACAACTACCAGAGCTTTACTCAATTCAACACGTTCTTTTGATATTACTTTTGCAATGGCCCAGTTGTTTTGAATATTTACATTTATAAACGGAAAATCAAATACCTGACCATTTAAGCGACCGGTTATCTCTACCCAGTACGTTAGTTTAATTTAAAAATCCAATTAAAACCAGTCAAACAAGACACATGTCACTCATTTTTCCCTCATCCTGAATTTCTCTACCCCAAAGATTCCATATAATTTCATCTTCATCAAAACCTGAATTCAATAATTGATTTTGAGCAATAAGACTGATTGACAAGACATTTAAAAACAAAAAAACAATACTCTTTTTCATAAAACACAAAAAAAGGTACAGAAAAAATACTAAAATAATACTTGATATATAGACATAAAAAAACCTAAACTAACTACTTAAAAATAGGTTATACTAGCTGTATCTATATATTTGCAAGGATACAGTAAGGGAATTTTATAACGATTTTTTAAAAATGGCAAAGACAATAATCATTTCAAATCGTTTGCCCATCAGCATTTCACGTAGCCCCGAAAACAAGTTACAATATAAACCAAGTGCAGGTGGATTAGCAACAGGACTGGGTTCGATATATAAACAGGGAGATAATTTATGGATAGGCTGGCCGGGTATTTATCTTGAAAATGAAGAAGAAGAGTTAGAAGTAAAAAATGAATTGAAAAAAGAAAATATGGCACCTGTATATTTGACACAGGAAGACATAGAACTTTTTTATGAAGGTTTTAGCAATTCTACGCTCTGGCCTTTATTTCATTATTTCCCTAAATATGCCTCTTTCAACGAACATACCTGGGTTTCATTTAAAAAAGTAAATGAAATTTTTGCCAAAATTGTACTTGAATATGCCGAACCTGATGATTTGATCTGGATTCATGATTATCAGTTATTACTGCTTCCTAAGTTATTAAGAAATACCCTACCTGATGCTACTATTGGCTTTTTCCAACATATTCCCTTTCCCAGTTATGAAATTTTCAGAATATTACCCTGGAGAAAACAACTGCTTGAAGGCATGTTGGGTGCAGACCTGGTTGGATTTCACACCTTTGATGACGTACGCCACTTTCTGAGTGCTGCCAGCAGAATAATAGGCATAGACAATAAAATGGGTCAGTTGCGAGTAAAGCAAAGACTCGTGCAAATTGATTCGTTTTCTATGGGTATTGACTATGATAAATTTGTCAATGAACTTAACTCTCCGGAAGTAATTCAGGAAGTGGAAAATTACAAACACTATCTGGGCAATAAAAAACTGATTATTTCTATCGATCGACTGGATTATTCCAAAGGTATACCTGACAGGTTGATTGCCTTCGATCAATTCTTAGATCAGCATCCCGAATATCGCGAAAAAGTTTCGCTGGTAATGGTTGTTGTGCCTTCTCGTGATCAGGTGGAACTCTATAAAAAACTTAAAAACGAAATAGACGAACTGGTAGGCAGAATAAACGGAAAATACGGCAACTTAACCTGGTCTCCGATTCATTATTTTTATCGTGGTTTTCCATTTCATACCATTGTAGCATTTTATACCATGTCTGATATAGCATTGGTTACACCACTCAGAGATGGAATGAATCTGGTTTCCAAAGAATTTATTGCCAGCAAAACGGATAAAAGTGGTGTTCTGATTCTTAGCGAAATGGCAGGCTCTGCCAAAGAACTTTCCGAAGCTCTGATTATCAACCCATTCGATACCAACGAAATAGTTAATGCCTTGTACCAGGCTTGTACCATGCCTGTCGAAGAACAAAGCAGACGTATTGAAGAACTACAACATATAGTTAGGCGATACGATATTCATAACTGGGTAGAACTGTTTATGAATAGATTAAAAGTTACCAAAGAAAAGCAAAATGAATTGGTGGTAAAAAGCCTTTCTCCTACTTTGCGCGAAAACCTCGTTAAAAATTACTGTAAAGCTAAAAAAAGGCTTTTGCTTTTGGACTACGATGGCACATTAATGCCTTTTAACAAAGACCCTGAAAAAGTAAAGCCGGATGATGAACTTCTCGAAATATTAGAAAAACTTAGTAAAGACCCTAAAAACAAAGTTGTTATAATCAGTGGGCGTGATAAAGAATCGCTAGACAACTGGCTAAGCCACCTTCCTATCGATATGATTGCCGAGCATGGTGTTTGGCTTAAAGAAGGCCGTCCGTTTTGGAGTTTGTATGAATATATGACCGATGAATGGAAAGCTGATATAAAGCCAATCTTGGAGATGTATGTAGACAGAACCCCCGGTTCCTTTATAGAACACAAGGATTATTCGCTGGTTTGGCATTACCGAAAAGCAGATGTGGCCTTTGGCGAAGTACGTTCTCGTGAACTAATCAACCATTTGCAGTATATGCTAACCAATAGCAACATAAAAATTCTTGAAGGCAACAAAGTTATTGAAGTTAAAAATGCAGGTATAAATAAAGGAAAAGCTGCTATCAAATGGCTGCAGGAAGAATTCGAATTTATTTTGGCAGTGGGCGACGACTGGACTGACGAAGACACCTTTGATGTAATGCCCGAATCTGCCTTTACACTCAAGGTGGGCTACTCTCCTACTCAGGCCAAATTCAATATTGAGTCGCAGGAAGATCTTAGAAACTTATTAAAAGATCTAATTACAAAGTAAATCAAATAAGGAGAGCAGATACTAAGACGATATTAACACGAAGGATTTACCTTGTCAAAACACTAACTATCAGATATAAATAAAGTAAACCTTTAACTTATACACTTATACCCCTTTGGAAGATTCATAGTGCAGAATATCTGCCAGCGAATTTCTTTTAAGTATATTAACCGTTTCGTCTTTTACTTCCATAAAAACGTTGCGAATACCACAGGTTTCTTCATCCTTGCATTCATCACAACGCTCATAATATTTAAAACTGACACAAGGCAAAAGCGCAATAGCCCCGTCAAACAAACGTACTACTGTTGCCAGATTTACATCCTCCGGTTTTTTGATCAGATAATAACCTCCGCCTTTACCTTTTTTACTATTTAGGATACCGGCATTTTTCAAATCAAGTAGTATAGCTTCCAAAAACTTCTTGGGTATATTTTCCTGCTCTGATATTTGACTAATCAAAATTGGGCCCTGATCCAGTTTTCGAGCCAGATTTACAAGAGCATTTATGGCGTATTTGGCTTTTTTTGAAAGCATTAGTTAGTATAAGTATTTCTATAGTTAATGACCTTACTGATATTTCTAAGTTGAAAAAAATCTAAATTGTTTTAATAATACTTGGAAGGGCGTTTTCTAAAAAGGGAATAAAAAAAATAACTTGCCATAAAAATAAAACATACCAGCGAACCTAAACTTTCTCTAGCTTCTTCCATTGACGGAGTCTTCATAGTCAAACTGGTATTATTTATTTCGTCCATAACCCAATTGTATAATGAAGGCGGAAATGTATAAATTGAAAAGATCAGATACGCAATACCCGACACAAATAACAACCATTTTATATACTTACCTCTAAATGCAAGGAAACTCATTACAGCAGCAAACAAGTAAACAGGAATCCAGATATAGGGATCAGGATCGTTGATTTGTACAGCAGCAAACAACAAGAAAATGATTACTCCAAATAAAGCCAGGTATTTCATAAAAAAGTAGTTAAAAAAGATGCTTAAAAACAAACTAGTAGATTGCAAGGTAATTAAATTATTTCTGATTTAAATCCCTCTTTTGTATTGTCCATATTCAGATGTAATCCAACGCAAAATAATCCGACTAATCTCTTTTGCATTATCTACAATCATAAAATGTCCTCCCCCCTGAACCATCACCGTATCAGTTTGACTAATTGCCGGAAATAAGTAATCTGCAGTGCCTTTAATTTTTAGTACATTCTTCAATCGGTCTTTATTATTCCAGACTACTAATTCTGATATTGCCCATTTTACAAATGCCGAATCTGTATCATTAATAATTTCCTTTACCAGCGCTTTGTTTCGAGTATTGAACAATGGTGATATTAACCAGGCAGGAATCTTAAATGCCCTTTCCGGCAATATTCTAATTATACCAATTTTACCTGTCAATTTATAAAACCAAGGCATTTCATTGCCTAATTCTATAGTAGATATAAGTACAGTAAATACAGGTTTTAGTTTTTTACTCATTTCAACAGCTATTAATCCCCCAAAACTCAAACCAATTATCCCAAACTCTTCTTCAGTATTAATACTTTCAGCCAATCTCGCAGAATAAGATTCAATACGTTCATTAGGTAATGGTTTAATCCATTTGAGTACTGTCAATTCATGATAAAAATCCAACCTTTTATATGCCCTTTCATCTGCACCCAATCCGCTTATAGCATATATTTTCATAGAAACCACAATAGGTTTATTTTTTCTTTAGAAAATCTACAAATTCTATTGCTACCTTTTCTGATATGCCATGCTGAATTTCGGAGTTATAAAAATGCATCCAGTCTTCAAATTCGGCACAAAGTACTTCGTTTAGGTCATCTATACTTGTTACGAACTTGTTGAAAGAAACAAACTCAACAAATGTCTCCAAAAGGTATCGTACTATTGGCGGTTTACCATTCGCATAGCAATAAAACTTTACTTTTTTCTCCAGCTCTTCCTGAAAAAAATCATAAGGTTGAGCCTCATCCAATGAACTAGCCATGTTGTATTTTTAATAAAGTTTCAGAATGTATTTCATGTCCTCCTGCAAAAGTGATCAATTCCAGGTCGGGTTTTAATTGCTTCATTGCCACTATTTGTTCGTGGTGTTCCTGTTTCAACATGGGGTCCTCTGAGCCGTAAACAATGGTAATTTTATTCTCCAAAAATTTTTTGATACTAAACTCAAAATCTGTATTCAAATCCGGCGGAAAAACACCGGCCCATAAAACCAGGCGATCTACCGGAATACCGGCATGAGCCAACCATCTGCAAACCGTTGCTGCGCCTTGCGAAAAACCCAGAACAGTAAATTGTATTCTGGAAAAATCATATTCCCTTTTTAAATCGCTGTAAATACTATCCAAATACAAACAATAATCTTCAATATCATACTCCCGTGCTTCTTTGGTCATCCAGGTGGCACCAACTCTACCGCTAAACCCATTCAAATAAAATTTATTCAACGCCTCCGGAGCAACCACCAGGGTTTGACCGTCCATTAACACATTAAATTTTTTTATAAAATAACAAGCCAATTGTCCATAACCGTGGCACACCAGCCATACATGTTTTACTTCGCTCACCACAGGGCCTTCGGTATAATATCGGGCTGTCTTTTCGACTTTTATTTGCTTATTTTGTATCATGTGTATCTAAACAAATTTACATGTTTTGCTTTTGTTCTAACAAGCAATTCTTTTTTTAAGCCTCAAGGCTAAACCTTTAATTTTTACAGTTTTGAAAAAAATAGTGATTTTTGGCGCAGGCAGGTCTTCAACTGCACTTATAGAATACCTTGCAAATCTGTGCCAACTAGAAAGTTGGAACCTGGTTATAGCAGATCAGTCGCTCAGCCTTGCCAATTCCCGAATACATACACATACCAATACTCAAGCAATAGAATGTGATCTCACTAATACCAGGCTGGTAGAATCATTGATTGAAAATTGCGATGTTGTTATTTCTATGATGCCTCCTTCCCTGCACATAGTACTTGCCAAAACCTGTCTCAAATTTCAAAAACACTTCCTCACTGCATCGTATGTTTCCGACGAAATCAGGAACCTAAACCAGGAAGCTACACAAAAAGGATTGTTATTCCTGATGGAAACAGGTCTAGACCCTGGTATAGACCATATGTCGGCTATGAAAGAAATTCACAACCTTAACCGAGAAGGTTTGATATTAACAGGATTCAAATCCTATACCGGCGGATTAATATCTCCGGAATCAGACAACAATCCATGGCATTATAAATTTACCTGGAATCCGCGCAATGTTATTCTTGCAGGACAAGGTACCGCAAAATACCTGGAAGATGAAAAAGTCAAGTACATTCCCTACGGAAAACTATTTGAACGTACGGCAAAAATAACCATTGAAGGGCGCGAATTTGAAGGCTATTTAAATAGAGATTCTCTCAATTATTTAGATCTATACGGTCTAACAAATATAAAAACTTTCATTAGAGGCACTTTACGTATTCCTCCATTTTGTAGTGCCTGGAATTGTTTTGTTCAACTGGGTATGACTGCTGACGATTACTCTATAAAAGGTTCCGAAAATTTAACCTGGAATGAATTTATAGAAACCTATCTTCCATCCATACCCAACAAAACTACCAGGCAAAAACTAATAGAATTTTTAAAAATAGACAACAAAGGTCCCGAATTGCCATTACTGGAAAGTTGCGGAATATTTTCGGATCAGAAAACCAATATCCCACTGGCTACACCTGCACAATTGCTCCAAGCATTGCTGGAAAAATCATGGTCTTTGTCTCCAGGAGATAAAGATATGATTGTAATGCAACACCAATTCGAAATTCTAACTAGTCATAAACCACAAACTATTTATACATCCCTAATAGTTGAAGGAGATTCAAAGCACTCTGCTATGTCCAAAACCGTGGGGTTACCTTTAGGAATTGCCTGTAAATTACTACTGCAAAATAAGATAGACTTAACTGGTGTACAAATTCCTATTCATGAACAATTGTACACACCTATACTTGACGAACTAGAAGAACTGGGTATCGAGTTCAAAACCACCAAAAGTGCTTAGTAAGTGATCAAAAAATGAGATAATAGTCCTTCAACAAGGCTTTAAACTGTTCTGAATAACCCCCTTCCGAGTCACGAATATATAAATCATGTACAATAACATCTACCTTTTGGACTGTGCAAACTACTACCTGACGAATAGCCGGTTTACCAGGCTTTTCATATATCTGATATATAACTTGGGGATACAAATTGCCCTTTTGCAAAAATTCAAGCAACCTGGATGATTCGTATACTGGCAATAGATACACAAAACGACCCGAAGGTTTTAACAACTTAAAAACTCCCCGAGCTAACTCCTCAAAAGACAAAGCTGTACTATGCAAGGCCAAATCTTTGGCCTTGCTTCCCGACAATAGATTATTCGCAAAAAATGGCGGATTGGAAATAATAAAATCAAATGTTGCTACGAATTCTTCCGAAGCAAATAGTTGAAATGCCTTATTAATTACTTCAATTCTATTGGCCCATGGAGAAAGTGAAACATTCATTTTGGCTTCCTGAGCAGCAGCTTTATCCAGTTCTACACCAACAATATGAGAATCGGATTTTTGTGCTAACATTAAGGCAAGTAATCCGGTACCTGTGCCAATATCCAAAATCCTATCATTAATACCAGGATTGGCCAATGCACCCAGCAAACAGGAATCAGTGCAAACCTTCATAGCTGCTTTTTCCTGATGTACAATAAACTGTTTAAACTGAAAGAAGGTATTCTTTTTACGCATAAAATCAGGACAAAACTAAAACAATAAATTTACATGCCTTATCGCCTAACAATAGAAATTGATATATTTTGCTAACTTTGATTTATCAGAAATCTGTTATGCTTACACTTTTCATACTTTTATCGCTTGGTATTATATTGCTGGTGCTGGACATAGCATTTATTCCTGGTATGTTTGTAGGCATTATTGGGGCTTTACTTATTATTTCAGGTATTTTTACAGCGTATTCTACTATTAGTATTGCTGCCGGACATATAACCTTAATTGGCTCATTACTATTTATGGGCGGCCTTTTATATTACATTTATAAAACGGATGTATGGTCTAAGTTTGCCTTAAAAGACAGAATAAATGCTCGAGTAAACGAAGACCTGAATAACTTACCACAGATTGGTGCGATTGGAAAAACTCTATCAGATCTAAGACCTGCAGGAAAAGCCGAAATTAACAACCAAATTATCGAAGTACACACACTTGGACAATACTGTAAAGCCGGTTCCAAAGTCGAAGTTATCAAAGTCGAAAATCGAAAAATAATCGTACAAATTCAGGAAGACTAATTCTATCAAAATAACATTTACCACTTAACAATTTTCTTATGCCACAAATTTTAATTTTTCTTATTCTAGGAATCGTACTATTCTTTACATTCCTCTATTTTGTACCATTAAATCTATGGATTACTGCCAGATTTTCAGGAGTTAAGGTGGGTCTTTTTGAATTGGTATTTATGCGTATTCGTAAAGTTCCTCCAAGAATTATTGTAGATAGTTTAATCACTTCTACCAAAGCTGGTCTGGACCTAACTACACGAGACCTGGAAACACATTATCTGGCCGGTGGAAATGTTCGTGGCGTTATCAAGGCTTTAATTTCGGCCGACAAAGCCAATATTGCTCTTTCATTCAAACAAGCTGCAGCAATAGATCTGGCAGGTAGAGACGTATTTGAAGCTGTACAAATATCTGTAAACCCTCAGGTTATAAATACCCCAAATGTAGCTGCTGTAGCACAGGATGGAATTCAGCTAATAACAAAAGCCAGAGTTACCTTAAGAGCAAATATAGCTCAACTTGTTGGTGGTGCCGGTGAAGAAACAATTCTGGCAAGGGTTGGTGAAGGTATTGTAACTTCTATAGGTTCATCCTCCTCGCACAAAAAAGTATTGGAAAACCCTGATACCATTTCTAAACTGGTATTACAAAAAGGATTAGATGCAGGTACCGCTTTCGAAATTTTATCTATCGATATTGCCGATATTGATGTAGGAGCAAATATTGGTGCAAAACTTCAAATCGATCAGGCAAACGCCGATCTAAAAGTAGCTGAAGCTAAAGCGGAAGAACGAAGAGCAATGGCTGTGGCTGTAGAACAAGAGATGAAAGCTAAAGCACAGGAAGCAAAAGCAAAAGTAATTGAGGCTGAAGCGGAAATACCTAAAGCTATGGCAAATGCATTCAATAATGGAAATCTGGGTATAATGGACTACTACAAAATGAAAAATGTAGAAGCTGATACGCAAATGCGAGACTCAATTGCCAGTACCGGACCACAAAACAAACCCAAATAAATTAAATAACAAAGGCGAGATAATCTCGCCTTTGTTATTTAATTACTGCTGCTTATGGTTTCTTTATCTGATACTAAATTAAGATTCTGAAACACATACCATTGCTCATTTATCTTTATTGCATCGTAAGAAATTATAATCTGATTCTGATTCTGATCTTCAATCGTATAGGTTACGTTGCACCCATCTATATTCAAATTACAGGTTCTGGTCTTAAAATCTACCAGTTCGGCACTAGCCCAATTTATATTTTTTTCTATCCCCTCACGAGTTATCTTTTCAAAACCAGCTTGCAAAGAAGCTTGTATTTCAGCCGACTTTAATGACTCAAAAAAAAGCCTGTTTTTATCAGTACTATGCATTTTTAATATTTTAATTTCTTCATCATTAGGTATATAAAAATTCAATTGTTGAAAATTATTATACTTTACAGCGTGAAACAGCACATTAGATAATTGACTGGCAGACTCGGCACCATTTATCGACAATTGTTTAGAATTGGTTTCTGTAAGCGATATCAGTGTGCTAAATATCGCAATGGCAATACTGACCAGGAAAAATGACCCAGGTATTTTATTTCTTAATTTCATAAACACAGATTTATTATACTAACCTCCGAAAGCATTGAATAGTTAAAAGTTCCTTTATTTTTCTATTACCCGGAAAAAACCCCTAACTTTGACCGCTCAATTTACACCAATGTCTGCCGCCAACTCAGAAATAAAAAAAATCACCACCCATCAACTTCAGGAAATGAAGAACCGTGGCGAAAAAATTTCCATGCTTACTGCTTACGATTTTTCCATGGCCCAAATCCTGGATGCAGCAGGGATAGATGTTATTTTGGTCGGTGATTCTGCATCCAATGTTATTGCAGGTCATGAAACAACGCTTCCAATTACACTCGATCAGATGATTTACCATGCATCTTCAGTAGTTAGAGCAGTAAAGAGAGCTTTAGTTGTAGTTGATTTACCTTTTGGATCATATCAGGGCAATTCTTCTGAAGCACTTCGCTCTGCCATCCGAATTATGAAAGAATCAGGTGCTCATGCTATCAAAATGGAGGGCGGTGTAGAAATTAAAGAGGCCGTTTTGAGGGTACTAAGTGCCGGTGTACCGGTCATGGGTCACTTAGGACTGACTCCCCAATCCATCTATAAATTTGGCACTTACACTGTACGAGCAAAAGAAGATGCCGAAGCCAAAAAACTTATTGAAGATGCCCATGTACTTGAAGAGTGCGGATGCTTTTCGGTAGTATTGGAAAAAATCCCAGCTACATTAGCAAAAAAAGTAGCCGAAAGCCTTCTGATACCAGTTATTGGAATTGGTGCCGGACCTAATGCCGACGGCCAGGTTTTGGTTAGTCACGATATGCTGGGAATTACCAAAGAATTTCAACCAAGATTCTTAAGAAGATATGCCAATTTGTACTCGATAATGACCGATGCTGTAAAAGCCTATATTACCGATGTAAAAAGCAATGACTTCCCGAATCAAAACGAATTATACTAATCCCTTGTAATGAAAGCCCAGGACGATTTTAAAATTATTTACGAAGACAACCACCTGATTGCAGTTAATAAAAAAGGCGGCTTATTAGTACAGGGAGACAAATCCGGCGACGAAGCACTCTGCGATATGGTGCGGGATTATATACGTCAGAAATACGAAAAACAAGGAAATGTATTTACCGGTGTAATACACCGACTTGACAGGCCTGTTAGTGGTTTGGTCATTCTAGCCAAAACTTCCAAAGCTCTGGAAAGGATGAATGAAATGTTTCGTGAAAAGACAATCAAAAAAACCTATCTGGCTATAGTAACTCAAAAACCTGATCCATTTGAAGGTACACTAATAAACTGGTTGCTAAAGGATACCGAAAAAAACGTAACTAAAGCTTTTAACAAAGAAAAAAAAGATTCTCAATTAGCTGAGCTTTCTTATTCGTTGCTATCATCCATCAACAACGACCATTTGCTAATTGTAAATCCGGTTACAGGTAGACCACATCAGATCAGAGCGCAACTGGCATATATGAATTGCCCCATCAAAGGAGATTTAAAATATGGCAGCAATCAGAAGGGTTTTGAAAACACTATAGCGCTGCATGCTCACAGTCTGGAATTTATTCATCCGGTAAAAAAGGAACCAATTATCATAAAAGCTGCGTTACCAGATAACCAACTATGGCAAAAGTTTAGTCATATGGTTTCCAAATAATGTAATTCTCTCTGATACAATGAATTTCTTCGAAAAACTTAAATCTCGTTGGGGATTAAAAAGTAACTGGCAGGTTGCAATTGTCTTTTTTGTGTTTGCCATTACCGGTTCTACTTCCGTCAAAGTAGCTGCACCAATATTGGATTTTCTGGGTATTACCAATGATATGAACCCATTTATTTACTGGCCTCTCAGAATTATAGCCATTTTCCCGGCGTATCAGGTTCTTTTAATTTTATTTGGTACACTTTGCGGCCAGTTTAACTTCTTTTGGAACTTTGAAAAGAAAATGTTTTCCAGGTTTGGTAGCAAAAGCAATAAAGTAAGCTAACATCCATAGATAGACAGAGAGACCTATAAGGTTTTAAAAACCTTATAGGTCTGAAGAATCTTAAAAACCAACATATTTTATAGTAACATTACTCGATCAAAAAACGACCTTAATTATCAAATTTTCTGCATCCTGTCTTTAAGTCGTTTCTTTATACCCCTAATATACCTGCAGAAGAAGTAAAAAGTTTTAAAAAAAAACATCTTCTGCATGCTTTATTTAAAACGCTAATCAGTTTTTTTATAAAAAATATAAAACTCTAAAGTCGGGTTCTATATTAGCTAACAGTGTAACAACATATCAGAATCCGAAATTTTAATTCCATAAACCATTTTGCAATAAAATGATTATTATGCAAAAGCAAATCAATGTATACTAATCTATTACACCATTATTTTATAATTATTATATGTCTAACAATAACTCTTGCATCTTGCACCAGAAAAGTTAATTCTAATGCCAGTAAAGAAGAAGGGCATTGTCAGACAATAGACCATAGCATTTTTGAAGAACTACATGTCCCAACAAAGAATATATTCACCATAGTCGATAGCTCATTACTAAAACATTACCCATACAAAACCCTCTTATTGGCCAATGCAACAGGCATCCTACCCTATTTAACACAATATCAACAAGTAAAATATAACATTAAAAAAGACACTTCTACTAAAAGTGAATACTGGGAAATAAGAGGACAAATTGAGATGAAATTATTACAAACTATGTCTTTAATTCAAAGTATTTCGTCAGAATTGGACTGCGAAGCCGAACGATCGAATCTTGCTGCTGACTACTTAGAAGACAAAGAAAATAAAAGAGCAAAAGTTCTCACGGTTCTTTCAATTACAACAGCAGCTGCGGTAAGTATCATTTCTGCAATTATTAAAAATATAGAAATATCAGATGGAGTAGAAATTACAGGTGGAGTTACCAGTGCTTTTTTTGGAATTCTAACACTAAAAAGAATGTATCAAATAAAATATCAACAGAAAAGAAACTTGTTAGCTGATATTTGGTATGCTCCTGATAGTTCAGAAGCATATCCACCGGCAATATGGTATATTCTTAATAGAAAAGAATTTAATTTTCCGCAAAATGAAAGCATCCTTGAACACACTCAAAGCCAATGGAAACTTTATGGCGAAAGAATAAAAGACAAAAACAAAACTGATTATATTCTGCCTACGATATATTTCGACGATGAGGCATTATATAATTTTGAAGAACTAAGAAACAGAGCCAAAATGGTAAATCAGCTGCAAGCACAAATTCGCCTGATTAATCAGGAGCTTCAAATTCTAATTGTAAGAATAGAGAACTAACAATAGTTACATTAAAAACTATTCACTACTTTCCGGCACAAACTCCAATGATACAGAGTTTACACAATGCCTGGTATTTTTATCAGTAAACCCTTCTCCTTCAAAAACATGCCCTAAGTGACCGCCACAATTTGAGCAAACAATTTCGATCCTAAACCCATCCGGATCAGGAATTCTGGTTACTGATCCCTTAATTTCATCATCAAAACTTGGCCAACCGCAGTTAGATTCGAACTTGTCTTTAGCCCTGTATAATGGCGCATTGCAGCGTCTGCAAATATATGTGCCTGGTTCCTTATGTTTGTAAAATTTACCGGTAAAAGCCTTTTCGGTACCTTTATGCAATATCACCCGTTCCTCCTCCGGCGTTAAATCATTATAATTTCCCTGATTCTTTATTGTATCCATCTTTTTATCTTCTTTTTTAGGGTTTTGTGTACAAGCTACTGTAGCCCATGCCAAACCGACTAACAGAGCAACAAATCTAATCATACCTCATTTTTTAACATATAAAAGTACTATAAGTTTTTCAATACCTTGCCTCATATATAGTCATCCAGGTATAAAACCTCAACATTTCAACAATAACAGTTGTTATTGGTTTATGAAGCTTTTAGAAATGTCATTTTTTTTAACCTTAGTGTTTACTCTAATACTAATTTCAGGATTAGCTGTTTTAGGATTATTCATCGTTCAGAAAGTAATAAAAGTAAAAACCCTCGAAAATGAAGGTATAAGGATTGGTACTACAATTGTCTCTATAATAGGGGCTTTATATGGTTTAGTTTTAGCCCTTATGGTTATTAATTTATGGAAAGATTACGTAGAACTAAGTGCTAAAACTGTGGTGGTAGCTACTCAGATCGATATATTGTATAGAGAAGCCGGCAATTTAGAATCTGAACAAAAAAACCAATTACGTTCACTAATTAAAGAATACCTTTCTATTATTATTACTGAAAGCTGGCCTAAAATGCAGGAAGGGATTGAAAGTAATATAGCCCTTGAACATTACAACAAATTAGATTTTTATGTACTTGGTTTAACCGACAAAGATATTACCAGAGGCGAAGAAACCGTTTTAGGAGATCTATCTTCCGGATTAAATGAACTTTCAATGCTTAGAAAAGAACGATTGCTTTATGCTTCTATTTCAAGGATTCCGGAAAGTATGTGGTATATCATTGTTATAGGAGCAATATTAGCAATTTCCTGTACATACTTCTTAAAAGTTGGGTCATTTAGATTGCAAATTATCTATACTATAATGCACAGCTCAATGATAGGCGTAGTAATATTTGTAATTATAGCTTTGAACTTTCCTTTTAAAGGTGCTATAAAAATAGAGCCCTATGCTTTTAAAAAAACGCTTGAACTAATTAGTGACAAAAAAAGAAACATGTATACCAAATTAATTCAATAGAAGGTTAAGAGTTTTAATATTAGAATACTATTATCAATCCATAGATTACAATATTGAACAATACAAAAATACTTATCGTCAATTTTGTCTGATTGACTATAGAAAATAAAAAATGAATATGGATTGTTCCAAAATAAAAAAGACTACCTAAAAAGGTAGCCTTTCTTTTCTCAAGTATTGAGTAATAATTATTTGCTTACAGACTCAGCAAGTACGATGATTTTGTTATTCAACACCTCAACAATACCTCCATCAACGGTAAATATCAGTTCGCCATTCTCAGCCAATACATTAATATCACCTTTCCCTAACGTACTAATCATGGGAGCGTGATTTACCAATACTTCGAAAGGACCGTTACCGCCCGGAAAATTAGCGCTTTTAACCTCACCGCTGAATACTTTTTCGTCTGGAGTTATGATTTCTAAATGCACTGTAGTGTATATTTAATTGAAGGCGGTGAAGATATACTCAACACCGCCAATTATTCCTTTTAATTCAGCTTGTAATTATCTGGCTTCAGCCATCAATTTTTCGCCTTTTTCTATGGCCTGCTCAATGCTACCAACCAGGTTAAATGCGGCTTCTGGTAAGTGATCTAACTCACCATCCATAATCATATTAAAACCTTTAATAGTATCTTTGATATCAACCAAAACTCCTTTCAGACCAGTAAACTGTTCAGCAACGTGGAAAGGTTGAGACAAGAATCTTTGTACCCTTCTGGCTCTGTGTACAGTTTGTTTGTCGTCTTCAGAAAGTTCATCCATACCAAGAATGGCAATAATATCCTGAAGTTCTTTGTATCTCTGAAGTATTTCTTTAACGCGTTGAGCAGTATTGTAATGCTCATCACCAACTATATCTCTGCTAAGAATTCTTGATGTAGAATCCAATGGATCCACTGCTGGGTAAATACCAAGCTCTGAAATTTTTCTTGAAAGTACAGTAGTTGCATCAAGGTGAGCAAAAGTTGTTGCCGGAGCAGGGTCAGTTAAATCATCAGCAGGTACATAAACCGCCTGAACTGAAGTAATTGAACCTCTTTTGGTAGAGGTAATTCTTTCCTGCATCAGACCCATTTCGGTAGCAAGTGTAGGCTGGTAACCTACCGCTGATGGCATACGGCCTAATAGAGCCGATACCTCAGAACCTGCCTGCGTAAAACGAAAAATATTATCAATAAAGAAAAGAATATCACGACCGGCAGACTCACCCTCATCACCATCACGGAAGTACTCAGCAATAGTAAGACCTGAAAGGGCCACTCTTGCACGAGCTCCAGGAGGCTCATTCATCTGTCCGAATACGAAGGTTGCTTTTGATTCTTTCAATGCTTCTACATCTACAGAGTCAAGATCCCAACCACCTTCTTCCATTGAATGAAGAAATTTGTCACCATATTTTACAATACCTGCTTCGATCATCTCTCTTAGCAAGTCATTTCCTTCTCTTGTTCTTTCTCCTACACCTGCAAATACAGAAAGACCAGAATATGCTTTTGCAATATTGTTGATCAATTCCTGAATCAATACAGTTTTACCAACACCAGCACCACCAAACAAACCAATTTTACCACCTTTGGCATACGGCTCAATTAGGTCAATAACTTTTATACCTGTAAATAAAACATCTGTAGATGTAGACAGGTCTTCAAATTTTGGTGCAGAACGGTGAATCGAAATACCTTTGTTGCTTTTTGGCTGGGCAATACCATCAATTGCATCTCCAACAACGTTGAACAATCTACCTTTGATACCTTCGCCAGTAGGCATTTGTATAGTAGATCCTAAATCAACTACTTCCATACCACGAACCATACCGTCAGTTGAGTCCATTGCAATTGTTCTTACTCTGTCTTCACCTAAATGTTGCTGACACTCAAGAACAACTTTCTGACCGTTTGCTTTGGTTACCTCCAGGGCATCAAGAATATTGGGTAGTGTAGAACCCTCACCTTCAAAACTAACGTCTACAACCGGACCAATGACCTGAGTAATTTTACCTTTATTTGCCATTGTATTTATTTAGCTTTACGCGTATTTAGTTATTTTTTTGCAAGTGCAAAACTAAACTTTATCCAATACTTAACAAAGAGAAAAAATGAATTATATCTACTCTTTTAAGTAGTTTTTTCCACATAAACATTCTAATTTTTAATTCAATGAATTTATCTATTCATTTCTTATCAATATTTAGCTGTTCATGCACCAACTAATACAATAATTTATTGATATATAAATTATTACACTTATTACATTTGAGAACGACTTATGTTTATAAGTTGATATCTTTCAAAACCGGTATGGGATCAGGATTTCCATCCGGATCATTTAACACAAAACCATTTTTTGTCAGCATTTTACCCTTTTGCAATAACATACCCGCTACATGTGGTGCTGCCATTGATGTACCGCTCAAGACAGCATATTGACCTTTTAAATAGGTCGAAGATATTACAACTCCAGGTGCGCAATAATCGACACAACTGCCGTAATTTGAAAAATCAGCAAAAACACCAGCATCATCCATAGCACTTACAGTATATACAAAAGAATTGTTAAGTCTTTGGGGTGAGGACTTGCCAGCATCATCATTTTCGTTACCTGCAGCCATCGCAAAATATATCTGCTTTTCTGTAGAAATTACATCAACCACATGATCTAAAAATTCATCGGCCTCTCCGGACAAACTTAGATTTACAACATCACCGGACTTAGCATTTTGGTATACATAATCCAAACCTTCCAGTAAATCCGACATGAGGCCCTCTCCTTTTGCATTCATTACTTTCAATCCAACAACAGTATTACCAGGGGCAACACCTACTACTCCTTCCGTATTATCCTTTGCAGCTATTATTCCGGCAACGTGTGTTCCATGACCATTCATATCTTCTACAGAAGGTTCGCTGCATATAAATGATCTAGATTGAATAACATCCACATTTAAATCAGGGTGGTCTGTATCTATTCCGGTATCCAGGACCCAGGCCAATTGGTTTCCTGGTTTTCCCTGACCAACTTTTGTTATTCCCCAAGGAGTTTCCTGAGTAAGTACGGTTGATATTTTTACATTATCGGCAGACTCCAGCGATACAAAGTAATCCTGTATTACAAAGTCTACTTCTGGATCCGACTGTATTTCTTTAATTTTGTCACGCGAAAACCTACCGGTAAACCCCTGAAAAGCTCCGTGATAAACTTTGTTAAATTTGACAGGACTATTTTTTCTTACCAAAAGATTTTGTGCCTTTTCATGCACATATGCTTTGTAGTTTTTAGTTCTGCGTTGATTTGTTACATCAGTTTCTTGCTTAAAAAAAACAATATATTGACCTTCAATCAATTGACCACTTTTTCCCGTAGGGCAATTCTCAATGGTGTTAGTTTCGTTTTCAGAGGTTGGCGTTGGAGCTGGCGCAACTTCTTCCGGTTTACTACAAGAAAAGGTATATACTAATGTAAATACAGAAAACAGTATAAATATTGACTTCATGTGAAAGGAGTATCACTTGCTTGAACACCAATGGTCAGACAAAGAGTTCCTTTATAAACAATCTATCCAACCATTAAATGTGCATTAGGATACCTGTACGAAGTAGAAACTGCACGTTTACTTAGGGCAATAGCAAGAGTAATTAAACCAACTCTGCCTACAAACATACTCATAATGATAATGCATTTACCTACAAAAGACAGGGAAGATGTAATACCTCGGGAAGTACCTACTGTGCCAAAAGCTGAAATCTGTTCGAAAATAAGGTCAACAAATGCCATTTTGGGTTCGGATATACGAAGTATAATAATACAGGTAAAATTATAAGCCACAGCAAAAGCAAAAATCGAAAATGCTCTAAAAATAGTATCCTGTGTTACGGTTCTACGACCAATTTCCACTTTTCCTTTTTCAGTGATAGTGGAAATAGCAGTAATAAATATGATCAAAAAGGTTGAAGTTTTGATACCACCGCCTGTTGATGCGGGTGATGCCCCTATAAACATCAAAAATATCAAAATCATAGCGGTAGCTTCGGATACAGAACCAAGGTTTACGGTATTAAAACCGGCTGTTCTGGCTACAACAGATTGAAAAAATGAAGTAATAAACTGCTCAGTAAGGTTCATTTCTTTAAGTACATGGTCTCGTTCCAGAAAATAAAAACCAACTGTACCAAATAGTATAAGGGCTGCTGAGGTGTATAAAGAAACTTTAGTAGCCAGATGCCAGTCTTTCCAGGGGTATTTCAAACGTTCACGCATTTTGTGCAGGTTAAAAATATCTTCCAAAACCGGAAATCCTAATCCTCCAAGTATCACAGCAACAGCAATTACAATATGTAATAAATAAGCACTTCTAATAACCGGCTCATATATACCTTCTGAGTACAAGCTAAAACCTGCATTACAAAAAGCTGAAACAGCATGAAATGCAGAAAAATATAGTTTTTGACCAAGCGAGTCAAACTGAGCCTGACTACCCCAGGTAAAAAATATGGCCACAAAAAACAGGAATTCCAACACTAAAGTAATTACTATAATTGTCTTGAACAGATTTTGGGCCGATACCAACGATTCAGTGCTGTAAATATCCTGCATGATAGTTTGATGCTTGATACCTACACCTTTTGTAAAAAATGTAGAAAAAAACGTTGCAAACGATATTATCCCCAATCCACCCAACTGAAACAATAACAGTATTATAAGTTGTCCTTTTAGTGTAAAAAAAGTAGCGGTATCAACCACAATCAAACCGGTTACACAACTGGCACTGGTAGCAGTAAACAATGCATCAATAAAAGGCATACTGGTTTTGCCTTCCGTTGAGGTAGGCAACATGAGAAGAATCGTACCTACACCAATTAACAATACAAAACTCGCCAAAAACATCGTTGTTGGCCTGAATTTAATCAGGTTAATATGAGTACTGAATTTTACAAATTCATACCCACTCAGTAGGATTAGGTAAAATAAAATATAGTTTCTGTAAAAAACCCGTTGAGATACTATACCATATAAATCTTCAAGAAAGAAATTGGCAACTACAACACTTAATAACAAGCATTCAAACCAAGTTCTTTTAAGAAAGCTGACACGCTTAAAAGAATAAAGAAGCCGAAGCAAATAGTTGATTAAAAAACTAAGAATAAGTAAATCGTAGCAGTGATATACAAATTCCATTTCCTCAGATTCCAGATAAAATCCAAATCCATATACTATTAATCCAAACACCATAAGAGCAGTAAGTACACTGGCTATTTTAAGGGTAAAATATACCTTTCCTTTACTTACATAGAGCAGCTTATTGAGCGTTTCCAGCCACATTTGGAAGTAGGTTTAGTCGCTGAATTTCTTTCAGTAAAATATTTTTATCGATAGGAACTACACCTACATGTTCGCATACAATACCACCGGCAAGATTGGCTAATGACGCTAATAATTGAGCAGGTAAACCAAGAGCATAACAAAGTGCAGCAACGCTAATAACGGTATCACCGGCTCCGGATACATCAGATATTTCTCTTTTATGTGCTGCAATATGGTGCTTATCTGTTTCAGATTCTATATAAACGCCCTGTTCAGAAAGTGTAATAAGTACCGTTTCAGAATTAAGTTCTCTTTTCAACTGCTTTACCGCAATTTGAACTTCCTGTACCGTATTCAGATTTGAATCCAGTTTCAAGCCTTCAATAAGTTCTTTTTTATTGGGCTTGAATAATGATACATTCCTGTACGCTAAAAAATTACGTTTTTTAGGATCGACTATGGTAGGTATACCAAGTTTAATGCACTGATTTACAACTTCTGAAATTAGTTTTTCACTTAATACACCTTTGTCATAATCTTCAAAAATTACCACATCGGCTATCGGCAAAATCTTATTCAGCTTGTCTAATAGTGCTTCATATTCAAGTCTATCCAACAAAGTGTCCTGCTCAGCATCCAACCTGATCATTTGGTGAGACCCTGCTAAAACCCTGTGTTTGATGGTTGTGGTTCTGCCGTTACTTACTACAATACCTTCAGTACTAAGATTATTTTTTTCAAGAAGGGATTTAAATTCATTACCCTCACGATCACTGCCAATTACAGAACAAAGTATAGGTGTAGCACCCATAGATTGTATATTGAGGGCCACATTGGCAGCTCCACCCAGCCGTTGATCAGTATTTTTGATCAAAACTATAGGTACTGGTGCTTCAGGTGAAATACGATCGACTCTCCCCCAAAGGTAAGAGTCGATCATAACATCACCTATAATTACAACTTTGAGTTTAGAAACAGAATTCAGGAACTCAGAAGCTTCTGGAATATGATTTATTTTAATTTTGCCAGACATTCTTTTATTCTTCTTAATGCTTCTTTCAGGTTATCGTCAGAAGCAGCAAAAGAAATTCTAATGCAGTTTGGAGCACCAAATGCATCACCACCAACACTTGATACAAACACATCATTAAGGATATGCATAGAAAGATCAGAAGCTTTTTCAAGTTTCTCACCACCAGCGGTAGTTTTGCCTAAGTATGCACTTACATCAGGAAAAGCATAAAAGGCTCCGGTAGGAACGTTTACTTTCAGACCCGGTATTTCTTTCAACAAACCAATTACCAGATCTCTTCTTCTTCTGTAAGCTTCAGCCATTTCTTTAGGAGCAGTAAGATCACCACTAACAGCAGCCAGAGAAGCTTTTTGTGCAATAGAGCAAGTACCTGAAGTAACCTGACCCTGAATCTTGTCGCAAGCTGCAGCTATATATTTAGGTGCGCCAATGTATCCAACTCTCCAGCCAGTCATGGCAAATCCTTTGGAAACACCGTTTACTGTAACTACTCTTTCTTTCAGAGCATCAATAGTACCGATACTGAAATGACTGCCTTCGAAGTTGATGTACTCATAAATTTCGTCAGCAATCACAACAATTTTTTCGTGTTTGGCCACTACTTCACCAATAGCTCTTAGTTCTTTTTCTGTAAACACGGACCCTGTTGGGTTGCAAGGTGTAGAAAAAAGTATCGCTTTGGTTTTAGGAGTAATAGCTTTTGCAACTTGTTCGGCAGTAACTTTGAAATCGTTTTCAATACCACCGGAAACAATCACTGGAGTACCTTCTGCAAGTTTTACCATTTCGATATAACTAACCCAGTAAGGAGCAAAAATAATTACTTCTTCTCCCGGATCAACAATACTTAATAATACATTGGCAATGGATTGCTTGGCACCTGTAGAAACTACAATGTTTTCCATTTCCCAATTCAAGCCATTGTCTCTTTTGAATTTTTCAGCAATAGCTTTTCTAAGATCAGGGTAACCAGGTACCGGAGAATAGGTTGTAAAACCTTCTTCCATTGCCTTATTGGCAGCATCTTTAATATATTGTGGAGTAGGAAAATCAGGTTCACCAACACTTAGACTGATTACTTTATGTCCCTGAGCAGCCAATTCTCTGGCTTTTTTTGTCATTGCCAGCGTCTCAGATTCTGCCAACGCATTTAATCTTTGAGAAAGAAGATTCATTTCTATGATAGTTTAATTCTAAATAATCCGGCGGCAAAATTATAGATTATCCTTTTATGATACTATAAACAGGGTTGTTTTTTGTAGAATTAACCAAGGTATCGAATAGCCCTAAGCATCAACTGCATATCCATCAACAGGCTGTAATCCTTTGCATACTTAAAGTTCAATCGGTTTATGGTTTGAATATCGGCTGATTTATTTTTGAGACAAGTTGCTGGATTTATAACACCCGTTTTAATTTTGGGCAAATTTAGTTCAGTTTCTTTCGTAAATCCTACCCAAGATCTATTGCCACCTATAACGCTAAAAATATTGCGGTAGTAATTAGATGGACGTTTAACTACCAATACCATCAATGGTGAAAGAATTAACAAAAACACTGCTGCCAGCAAATCAAATACGCGTTTTTTACGCAAATTGCTTTTTTGTATAATATTAAGTTCAATATTTAGTGTATAAAACTCTCCAGGTCGGTTCTTTGAATTACTTCCAATAATAAAATTGCTATCATCAGGCACTATCTTAAAATCAATAAACCGATGGGTAATTCTGGACATCCATTCAATAATCAGATTTGCCGGCATGTCTTTAGAACAGAATATAATTTCATCTAACTTATAAATTTGGATTATTTCAGACACCTGACTAATGTCGCCTAATTTTAAAGGATCTATTCGATTGCTTTTTTCAGGACTGATATATCCAATTACCTGCAGATTGTCGTATTGAGCTTCATTCAAAATTTCCATCACCCTTCGACTTTCATCATTATGTCCTACTATGGCAATCTTTTTACATTTCTCAGACCCTAGAGCCAGGTTTCGATATTTATAAAAATGAATGATCAATCTATTTAACAATAATACCCCAAAGGTTAACATTGCACCAAATACAATTAATGCTTTGGAATATCTGTATTCATCCGTAAAATTGGATAATGCCGAAATAAGCAAGGTACCTAAAACTACTCCTTTGATCAACGACCATATTCGATGAGGTTTGTTGTAGCCACCATTGTAATTTACCGAAAGCAACCAAATTACTATATAAACAGGAATTGCCAAGGTGATTAAGTCTTCCGAATAATATGAGCCATCTCCTTTAATCTTATATTCCCACCAATTTTTTAGTAAATACATGCCCACAAAAATCAATGAAGCATCTGCTACTGGAAGCAACATATTTTTAACAAATCGAAATCCTATTGCAACAAAGGCTCGGAGATAAATGGCAATATTTATAAGAAAGGAAAACAACCAGGCATTTTTGCTTGAAAAATGTTTTTTAGCAAAAATGATCATGGCTTTGTAAAATATAAAGACATAGTTTACACTAGTCTTCTTGGTACTTTCGCCTTTGTAGTGAATTATTCTGGCTTCAGGATAATAATAGTTTTTGTACCCATTCTTTAATATTCTGTATGATAAGTCAATATCCTCTCCATACATAAAGTAGTCTTCGTCCAACAAACCAATATTATCCAAAACTTCCTTTCGCATAAACATATATGCACCGGAAAGTATCTCTATTTCATGGGTTTGATCGTTATCCAAAAAACCCAAATGATATCTACCAAATCGTTTAGATTTTGGAAAAAGTGCGGATAACCCAAAAATTTTATAGAAAGCTACTAAAGGTGAGGGTAAACTTCGTTTGGATTCGGGCAAAAACTCCCCTTTACCATCCAGCATTTTTACACCCAATCCTCCGGCTTGCGGATTCTCATCCATAAAATCTATACACTTTTCAAAGGTATTTTCTTCTACTAAGGTATCAGGATTCAAAAGCAAAATGTATTCACCTTTGGCAATGCGCATACCCTGATTATTGGCTTTGCTAAAGCCTTCATTCTTTTTATTGGCAATTAAAATAACTTCAGGATACTTGGCCCTGACTAAATCAACTGAACCGTCAACAGAATTATTATCAACAACAATTACTTCGCCGTCTATATTCTTTAGTGCATTCAATACAGAACCAATGGCTTGGTCTAAAAAATGAAACACATTATAATTAACCAATATAACTGAAAGCTTCATTCTATTGATTTAAAGTCAGTTCTACTAATTATACTTCTACCAAGTGTGACTTCATCGGTATATTCTATATCGCTTCCTATGGCAACACCACGAGCAATAGTAGTAACCTTTACGGGCAAATCCTGTAGTTTTCTGGTCAGATAAAATGCTGTTGTATCACCTTCCATGGAGGGACTTAACGCTAAAATTACTTCCTTGGTTTCGCCCGGTTTAATTCTGGCTATAAGCGATTCAATTTGTAAATCTGATGGACCAATACCTTCCAAAGGCGAAATAATGCCTCCCAAAACATGATACAGGCCACGGTATTGATTGGTATTTTCAATTGCCAACAAGTCTGGAGCATCTTCTACAACACATATCAACGATTGGTCTCTGTAACTGCTCTGACAAATGCTACAAACAGCCTCATCCGAAATATTATAACAGCGATTGCAATATTGAATATTAGTTCTGAGGTTGACCAGTGCAGTGGCTAGATTGGCGGTTATCTCATGATCTTCCTTTAACAAATGCAAGGCTAAACGCAAAGCGGTTTTTTTGCCAATACCCGGTAGTCTGGATATTTCTGTAACAGCTTCTTCAATTAGTCTTGAAGGAAAAATCATAGTTTAAATAGGATGGATAATAGAAAAAAAACGTGCACTATTGTAAAAAATTGTCCTAGAAGATATTTCTTACAAGATTTCAGCAGAAATACCTCTATCACAAATGCCTTGGCGCATCGGAATAAGCTCTGAAAACCCTCCTACTTTTACCGAACATTTGCTTTTGTGATGAATAAGCAAGGTACACTGCTCTGCTTGTATAGCAGAGTGTCCGCATACTTTGATTAAAGTATTTATTACATGTTCAAATGTATTTACATCATCATTAAAAACAACCAGCTGATATTCATCAGATGTACTGATTTCCTGGAGAACCGCTACTTCCTCTTCTTCAAAAAAGCCGGCCAATATTTCGTAAGATTGCATAAGCACAATTGTGTTTAAGTTATAACGAGTATAGCAAATTTAAGAAAATTTAAACAAATTTACCCCAAATCTCTCTATATAATTATGAATCCAATAGTGGTACTGATTGTTATCCTGATTTATTTTAGTGCGTTAATTTTTATATCATACCTTACAGGCAAAAACGCCAATACTGATGCATTTTTTAACGCCAACAGAAATGCACCATGGTATCTGGTTGCCTTTGGCATGATTGGCACAAGCTTATCAGGAGTTACTTTTATATCTGTTCCGGGCAAGGTAGGTTTGTTCAATCAGGCTTCTCAGCAAATACCGGCATTTAGTTATTTTCAGCTAATACTCGGCAACCTTGTTGGTTATCTTATTGTTGCTATGGTACTTATGCCGTTATACTATCGATTAAACTTAATATCGATATACACATACCTGGAAGAACGATTTGGCTATTGGGCATACAAATCCGGTTCATTCTTTTTCCTGATTAGTCGTACTATTGGATCGGCTTTGCGTTTATATCTGGCAGCATTGGTTTTGCATATTTTCTTTTTTAGCCAATACAATATTCCTTTTGGTGTAACTGTTGCAGTCACTATTATACTTATCTGGTCTTATACGTTCAAAGGCGGTATCAAAACCATAGTCTGGACTGATACATTTCAAACATTTTTTCTGGTTTCAGCCGTAATTATAAGCGTTTTGGTAATTGGTTCAAAATTAGATTTGTCGGTTACTGACATGGTTTCTGTAGTGAAGGACAGCAAATATTCTCAGATTTTTTTCTGGGATCTGAAAGATAATAAATTCTTCTTTAAGCAATTTATTGCGGGTATTTTTCTGGCTATAGTAATGGTTGGACTGGACCAGGATTTGATGCAAAAGAACCTCAGTTGCAAAAATATTGGCGAAGCACAAAAAAACATGTTTTGGTTCTGTGTTTCGTTTGTAATAGTCAATTTGCTTTTCCTTACTCTTGGGGCCTTGCTTTATATCTATACAGATCAACAAGGAATACCGCTGCCAGCTAATTCGGATGAACTTTTCCCACAACTGGCATTAAAAGAATTTGGATTGTTGGCTGGAATATTCTTTTTACTTGGAATTATAGCTTCATCTTATGCAAGTTCAGATTCGGCACTGGCAGCACTTACGACTTCCTTTTGTATTGACTTTCTGGACTTCAAAAACAAACCAGAACATGTTAAAAACAAACAAAAATTCTGGGTGCATATTGGATTCTCTTTACTTTTCCTGGTTGTTATAATTATATTCAAAGCCTGGAATAATAAATCAGTAATAGATGCTGTACTTGGTATGGCTGCTTTTACCTATGGCCCTTTACTGGGACTATTTGCGTTTGGTATTATTTCCAAAAGAAAGGTAAAAGACCGGTTTGTACCAATCATTTGCATAATGGCTCCTATCCTGACATGGTTTGTAAATGAAAATAGTACGGTATGGTTCTGGGGCTACAAATTTAGTTTTGAAATTTTGCTAATCAACGGATTAATAACCTTTATAGGACTTTGGATTATTTCCAGTTCTACTAAGAAAGAAATTCAAGCTACAATTTAGGTTTGCTAAATAGTTTTACGTGATACGTATTACGTAATACGTAAAACCTATCACGTAAAACTATTCCCCTAATTGCTCCTTAAGCTTTGCTTCCTCCCAAAGTCGGCGATTGATGATATTTACGTAGTTTACTGCTTTTTTAACACCATAGTCTGCATAAGCTTTTTGTGCCCAGGCTTTAGCACCTTCCAGATCACCCAGTACTTCACGGGCTACTGCAACATTAAATGCTGCCTTGCCGGCTGCTTTGCCTGACCTTGTATTGGCAGCTTTTGTCCAGACTTCCTCTGCTCCGGTCCAGTCGTTTACATCTGCTCTGCGTCTGCCTACTTTTATTTCGGGTGCTCCTTTAGATTTTTTATAAAACTCTCTTGTTACTCTATACCAGGATGGCGAAATACGATTGGCGTACATCCGCCCACCTTCGAAGCTAACTGCATTGATTGCATTATTTCTGCCAATAAGTTTGGCAGCTGCCTCAACTGGATTTGAACCCGAGGTTGACCACTCCATCACATGGGTAAAGATAAATTGGTCTGAAATAGATTTGGTTTGCGGGTCGTAAAGTCTAAATCCAAATTTGACAGTAGCTACTCCTTTTGCCAAATAAACAGTTTGTTTATAAACTGTACCATCTTCATTCTTTTTATCGACCAATTTTGTAGCATTGGTTATTATAAAATCGCTATCATAAGTCTCCAGCGAAATTATAGCATCAGCTTCATTCTGTTTGCAAATTGAAGAAATTTCATTCCAGGCTAAAGGCTCCGGAAAAAAACCACCTGATCCTGAACCTTTTAATTTTATATTGATAAGGATTGAGGTAAATCGTGGAGAGTTTAGCAAGGTTTGATTTAGTCCGCCAACAGCTTCAAAAGCACCTTGTCTGTCCTGACCTGGTGTTTCACCTGTCAAAATTCCTTCTACTATATTTACCTTCTCGTTTTCCGGAATTGTACGATTTATAATTGCCAGTTTCTTAATATGTTGGGCAACTGTAACCGGAGCGGGCTTCATAACTGAAACATGTACATTGCGTGTACAACCTGCAATAGCTAAAAATATAAATAGTAACTTGAGAGGCTTCATAACTAAAATTTTATTTGCTTTAGTACGAGAAGCCTAATAAAATGTTCTTATTGTATTATGTATCCAAAAACGGATAACGATAATCTATAGGAGGGTTAAAAGTTTCCTTTATGGTTCGGGGAGAAACCCATCTAAGCAAATTGAGCAGGGAGCCGGCTTTGTCATTAGTACCGGATGCTCTGGCCCCTCCAAAGGGTTGCTGACCAACAACGGCTCCTGTAGGTTTGTCGTTGATATAAAAATTTCCGGCAGCATATCGAAGGTCTCTGGTTAACTTTTCAACCACATATTTATCCTGACAAAATATTGCGCCCGTTAATCCATATGGAGAGGTTTCATCTATAAGTTTAGCAATAGTATCAAATTCCTGATCTAAGTAAACATAAATTGTCAATACAGGCCCAAAAAGTTCCTCACACATAGTTACATACTTCGGATCCTGCGTTACAATAACGGTAGGTTCTACAAAAAAACCATCCGATTTGTCATAAGCACCACCAATCAGGATTTCTGCGTCTTTATGATTTCTGGTTGCATTAATATATGATGCAATTTTATCAAATGATTTTTCAGAAATCACTGCATTTACAAAGCAGGTAAAGTCCTCAACAGAACCCATTTTAATGTTTTCAAGGTCTTTAATTAAATATTTTTTTACATCTGCCCACAACGACTGGGGTATATAAGCTCTGGAAGCGGCCGAGCATTTTTGACCTTGATACTCAAACGCACCTCTGACAAGAGCAACGGCAACTGCTTTGGAATTGGCCGAAGGATGTGCCAACACAAAATCTTTCCCTCCGGTCTCGCCTACTATGCGAGGGAAGTTTTTATATATTGAAATATTACCGGCTATAGTCTGCCATAATTCCTTAAAGACCTTTGAACTACCGGTAAAATGCAAACCTGCAAATTCTTTATGATTAAAAATCACCTCACCCGCTTCCGGGCCATCACAAAATACTATATTTATGACTCCGTCCGGCAAACCGGCTTCCATAAAAATTTCCATTAAAACATGAGCAGAATACACCTGATTATCGGAGGGTTTCCAAACAACTGTGTTGCCCATCAGTGCGGGTGCCATGGGCAAATTGCCCGCTATTGCTGTAAAGTTGAATGGTGTGATGGCAAACACAAATCCTTCCAGCGGCCTATAGTCGAGCATATTCCAGATACCGGGAGCTGAATCGGGCTGAATGTTATATATTTCCTGCATATAATGCACATTGAACCGAAGAAAATCAATCATTTCGCAGGCCGAATCAATTTCCGCCTGAAATACATTTTTAGATTGTCCCAGCATTGTAGCTGCATTTATTTTGGCTCTGTATGGTCCAGCGATCAGATCAGCGGCTTTTAAAAAAATAGCAGCACGCTTCTCCCAACTTAGATTTGCCCAACGTTCTTTAGCAGCCAATGCAGCGTCTACTGCCAGTTGTACATGCTCCTTCTTCCCTTTAGAATAATATCCCAGTGTATGTTTTATTTCGTGCGGTGGAAATAACCTTACTAATTGGTCAGAACTAATTGCTCTTCCGCCAATTATCATCGGGATCTTTATCTCGGTTTCTTTGGCTGTTGCAATTGCCTTAATAATTGCTTTTCTCTCCGGTGAATCGGGCTTGTAACTTAGCACCGGTTCGTTTTGTGGGATAGGAATTTTAAAAATCGCATCCATAAAAGTTCAGTTAATTAGCGTAAAAAAAACCAATATTATCAAACTTCTGATACTGGCAGGCTTAATTAAGCTCTGACACAGGATCCCAGAATACATCCGAAAAATTGACAATCTTGTCTTCCTGAACTTTAACTCCTTCCGATGCAAGAAGGTTTTCCATCGTATCCGGAGTAGCAAAATGCATTTTACCTGTTAGTAATCCCTGTCGGTTTACAACCCGATGAGCAGGCACATCCCGGAGTTTATGTGCTTCATTCATAGCCCAGCCAACCATACGTGCACCAGATTTTACACCCAAATAGTTGGCAATTGCACCATAGGAAGTTACACGTCCTTTGGGTATAAGTCGAGCCACTTCATATACATCTTCAAAAAAAGAACTAGCCAATGTTGTGTTCTTTGCTCATGGTAACTCTGGCTTCCCGACAGGTTGCTCCAATTGGTGGATTGGTTTTGGCAATTGATACTTCAATAGAATTTACAAATGGAAAGCTTGATGAAATACGCTCTAACAAATTTTCGGCAAGTGTTTCCAGTAGATTAACAGAACCTGCCATAACCTCTGCTGCTATTCTATAAAGCATTTCATAATCCACTGTTTCGGCCAGGTTATCATTATTTAGCAAATCTTTGGTTTTACGAAAAACGGTAATGTCTACCAAAAACTTATTTCCTTCCATCTTCTCATAATCATATACTCCATGATATGAAAAAAACTCTAAACCTATCAATTGTATTTTTTGCATAACTTATATAGTATCGAAAAAGGAACCTTGATTACCGGTCTGTTTATTTTGATTTTCCTGTTTTTCCGATTCTTCCTGCTGTATAGTATCTTCCTTATGCATTGCTGTATCTTCAGTCTGAGCTGGTTGATCTACATCATGAATAATTGAAGGTACTTCTGGCTGCTGTTCTATCTTTGGTTCAATTTGGGTTTCGGTATTATGAATTTCTATTGCTGCAGGTTCTGTTGCAGGTTTTTGCTCTGTAGACGAAGGTATTATAGTAGCCGTTTTTTCTTGTTTAGGAATTTCCGGTAAAGAGATTCTAGGCAACTCTACTTTTATAAAATCATCATCATGAGCAGATTTGTTTACCGAAATGTTTTTGACATCCTTTAAAATTCTTTCAAGTTCATTTTTTTTGCTTTTCCCTTTAAAACGCTCAACCCTGTCAAGGGTTTCTTTGGCCAAATTTTGCAGTGATTGCAGAAAGTATTCAGCCTGATCTTCAATAGTTGAATATTCTTTAAAAGCGTTTTTAACTTCAGTATGAGCTTCGCTTAAAACTAAACCAGCATTTTCTTCAGCTTCTTCAATTATATTCCTGGCACGTTGTCTGGCTTCATTTATCAACCCTTCTGCCAATATCTGAGCTTGTTTTACGTGCAGTTCAGCAGCTTTATTGGCTTGTTCTATTACCTGGACACCGGCACTTTCGGAGGTTTTCAAGGCATTTATTAATGAAACCTCTACATCTCTTAATCTTTTAAGCTCCTTTTCACTTACTTCTAAATTTCGCTTTAAGTCCTTCGCATTTTCATTCAACTGTTCCCATTCCTGAGAAAGAGACTTCAGAAAAGCATCAACCTCTTCTTTTTCATAACCTCTGAAAGCTTTTTCAAATGACTTTTTTCGAATTTCAATTGGCGTAATTTTCATGTATCAGAGATTGGTTATATTCCAAATAGATATTGTACGGTCATCGCTGCAGGAAATCAATTGATTCTCGGCAGACCAAAATAATTTATTTACCGAAGTACCATGTCCGGCATGCCTTGCTTTATCAATCACTTTGAGCAATTTTAGTTCTGCAAAATCCCATATTTTAACACTCTTATCCATACTGCAGGTAGCAAAATATTTGCCGTCTTGCCTAAAAGCTATATGATTGATGGCAAACATATGAGCAACTACGGCATTGCTTTTTTGATAACCATTATTGACTTCCCACCTAATAATGGTAGCATCGCGACCGGCACTGAGCAAATAGTTATTATCGGCAGAATACTGCAAGGTAAAAACGCTATTGGTATGTCCGGAAATTGTATGTTTAAGGACAAATGTATTCAAATCAAAAATCCTGATTAATTGATCCGAGTAACCTATTGCAATTTCTGCCGTTGCATGATTTACGGCAATACTTCTGGCACTTTTTTCCGAGTATCGGAATTTGCCTATGGTTTTAAGTTCAGGAAAACTTAATACAATAAACTCTCCTCCGCCGGTAGCTACAAGAACAGTATCCTCTACCCGCTTTAAATCAAAAATCTGCGTATTGGTTATAGCTGTAGATAGTATTTCTTTCCTACTTTTCAGGTCAATAAGATGTACACCTGCAAAATTCTGCCCTACCAGTAAAAGATCTTCCTGTTTCAGGTAATCCAGCGCATAAACTGAGTTTTCTAATTTGACCAGCAATTCACCATGGTTAGGCTTATCCGGATTCCATTGCACTACAAAACCATCAGCACCGGAAGAGAAAAAGCTTTTACCCGGACCAACAGACAAGGCATATACACAATCCCGATGTCCGGTATAAGTATCAAACTTTTCTACAATTATTTTATTCATAGTAACCAGCCTAATACAAAAAAACTAATAAACCCTGTATAAAAAAAGTCAAAGCAGTATTATTGCCGTATAAGCAATCCAAAACCAAGGAATTAAGATGGCTAGAACAGTAGCTCATCAAATAATAGTACAATTTAAAACTTTTACAATCCTATTTTATTTATATCTTTAAATAAAGATCTTGATTATGAGAATAATTCTACTGGCAATTTTGCCACTGATTTTTCTGCAATCATCTATTCATGCAGGATATAAAATTGGAGATAAAATCGCAGATTTTACGCTGGTAAATATTATGGATAATAATCAGGTTAGCCTCTCTGACTATAACAAACAAAAAGCCATCGCCATTATTTTCAGCAATCCGGATTGTCCATATTTTAAGATCTACGAACCACGAATTTTAGCTATAATTAATGAATTTGAAAACCAGCAAGTGACGTTTCTTTTTATCACCTCAAAAGTGGAAAATAAAAATGCTATTGTAAATTATGCTCGAGAGAAGGGTTATAAATCACCCATTTTATTTGACGCCAACCAATCTCTTGCTAAAGCATTTTCTGCCACAAGAACTCCTGAAGTGTTTGTTTTAAAAAATATACAGGACAATGTTATACTACAATATAAAGGGGCAATTGACGATAGTCCTCAGGATAGTAGAGATATTAAAATCCATTATTTAAAAGATGCTTTACAGGCTGTTGTTAATAATGGCTCCATTAAAATTAGAGAAAAAAGACCGACAGGTTGTGTACTGAGATAAATACGACTTTTAGTCTGTAATTATCTCATTATCATCCGATACAATTCCCAAAAGCCTTCTAACTTCTTCCACCTTTACAGAATCGCCTAACTTTTCGAAAGAAACTATCAGGTTTCTAAATACTCGTTTAATTATTTCGATATTACTGCACGGCTGATAGAAGATATCCAATGCGTTCAGGTTTAAATGACTAATGTAGTTGTCAATATCGGCCTTTGAAAATATTAAACCTTTGTTGAAAGCATTAATATAAAACTGTATATCATCGGTTTTGTAGGTTAGTATAAACAGATTGGGCAAATTAACACCATATACCGGCAAACCAAGTTTTTGTGCCACCAACATATAAATTACACAAAGAGATATAGGATTGGCTTTTCGTGTTTCCAACACTATATTAATCATAGAATTAGCCGGAGAATGGAAGTTTTTGGTGTTTGCACTAAACTTTAGCTTACTAAACAGCACGTTATTCAATATCCTTATTTGATCATAGGCATTGATATCTTGTTTAAACTCTAGCCAGGCTTCATAGTAGGTTTGTTCTACTTCGCTGCGGAGTTTACTTAGTTCAACATCCGGATACTGATAAGTTGCTACTATCCACATCCCTTCGAGCAAATCTTCACCTCCATTGGTTTTCCAATTTCCCAGGCGGTTTACTACAGACTCAAACTGAACTGTATGGATTATTTCCTCAATTCTCTTTTGAACTAAAGGGTTAAAATTACTTTCCCATTCTGATTCCAGATAAGGTATTATTTCCTCTCCCAGGGAAAGTATCTCCTTTTCTACCTGCGTTACAACTTCAACATCTTCATCATCAAGAAGAGAAATCAATGCTTTTATCTTTGAATCATTCATCACAATAAATTCTATGTTTGTAATACCCCTACATTAAAGCTTTCAACTACCGGTGCGTGATTTGCAGCTTCAATACCTGTTGAAATTACTTTTCGTGTTTCCAAAGGATCAATTATACCGTCTGTCCACAACCTGGCAGCAGCATAATACGGAGACAGTTCTTCATTATACTTTGCAGTAATATCTTCCAACATTTTCTGTTCAACTTCCTTACTAATAACCTCACCTTTGGACTTAAGTGCAGATACTTTTATTTGTAAAAGAGTTTTGGCTGCCGCTGCGCCACTCATTACAGCTAATTGAGATGTTGGCCAGGCATAGATTAATCTTGGATCATAAGCTTTGCCACACATGGCATAATTACCTGCTCCGTATGAATTGCCGATTATAATCGTGAATTTAGGCACTACGCTATTTGCCATGACATTTACCATTTTGGCTCCATCCTTAATTATTCCGCCTTGTTCTGATCTGCTACCAACCATAAAACCACTTACATCTTGTATAAAAACCAGTGGAATCTTCTTTTGGTTACAAACCATTATAAACCTGGCTGCTTTATCCGCTGAATCAGAGTAGATTACTCCACCCATTTGCATTTCATCTTTGCCGTTTTTAACGATCTTGCGCTGATTGGCAACTATGCCCACAGCCCAACCATCAATACGTGAATAACCACAAAGTATGGATTTGCCATACTCTTCTTTGTATTGGTCAAACACCGAATCATCAACAATACGTTTGATTATTTCCAGGGTATCGTAAGGTTTTGCTCTATCTGATGGAAATAGGCCGTAAATATCCTTGGGATCTTCTTTTGGTTCCTTTGCTGCAATCCGGTTAAATCCTGCCTTGAGCGGTTCTCCGATATTGGACATGAGTTTTTTAATCTCATCAAGACAAGCTTCGTCGTTGGGAAATTTATTATCAATTACACCGGAAATTTCAGTATGCATTTTGGCACCACCAAGTTTTTCAGCGTCTACATCTTCGCCAATAGCTGCTTTGACCAGGTATGGACCAGCTAGAAATATGCTACCTGAACCTTCTACTATTAGCGCCTCATCCGACATAATTGGCAGATAGGCTCCACCAGCTACACAACTGCCCATTACAGCAGCAATTTGTAAAATACCCATTGAGGACATACGAGCATTATTGCGAAATATCCGACCAAAATGTTCTTTGTCCGGAAACACTTCGTTTTGAAGTGGCAGGAATACTCCGGCACTGTCAACCAGATAAATAATTGGAAGGCGATTTTCCAGGGCAATCTCCTGTGCGCGCAGATTTTTTTTAGCCGTAATAGGAAACCAGGCTCCGGCTTTTACTGTCGCATCATTAGCTACTATTACACATTGTCTGCCTGCAACATAGCCAATACCGATTACCACACCTCCTGATGGACAACCACCGTATTCTTCATACATACCTTCGCCGGCAAAAGCGGCTACCTCCAGAAAGTACGAATCCTTATCGGTTAAATATTTTATACGTTCGCGAGCGGTTAATTTACCTTTATCATGCTGGTCCTGAATTCTTTTTTCACCACCACCAAGAGCAACTTTCTTATACCTTTCGCCCAGCTTCCAGCATAATTGTTTAAACTGATCCTCATTTTTGTTAAAATCTATATTCATACAAAATGTAGTTAAAAACTAAAAACCTTGAGGTTATTGGAAAGTTTAGACAATTAAAAAACGGTAATCTTGATGTATTTCTTAGGATTCTGCTCTATATCCTGTGCTAGTTTATTGAGGTTTTCAGCGGTCTTATTCAGGTTGTTGTAAAGTTCTTTGTCATTTACCAACATACCCATGCTGCCTTCTTTTTGATCAATTTTTTTCGTAATGCTTTCCACATTTGCCAAAGCTGTTTTGGCATTGGCAACAGTTTCCTTTAGTTCCAGATCTTTCAGACTATCCGCCATCTGATCAAATTTGGCTAAAATAGGTGAAAGCTGCTTTTCTGTTTCTTTTAATGACTTTGACATTTGGGCCAGGTTGGATGTAATAGCGGTAATATTGGTTTTATTAGCCACCATCATACCATTTAGTTCACTGGAAGCCAGTTCAAGGTTATGCAAGGTTTTCTTTACACTTGTCCCCAATTGATCGCCAAATAATTTGTTTAGACTTACAACAGTAGAATCTAAATTAGTAAGTATTGGCATAGCCTTTTGGGTCAGCGCTTCTGTAATATCCTGCTTCTTATATCCACTTAGGGTTTCACCACCTTCATATACAATGGAATTTGGCCCCATAATCAGATCTATACTTTTGCCACCCAACAAATCAGTATTAGATAGTAAAGCCTGAGTTGAATCACCCACCGGCACTTCTTTGTCAACCATAATGGTAACCAGAAGAGTATTGTTTTTTTCGGGCTGAAGCTGAATATTATCAACACGGCCAACACTTAAACCATTAACTAATACCGGATTTGAAACTGTAAGCCCGTCAATATCTTCATAGACAATGTAATATTTATTGGTGCTGGAAAAGACTTCATAGCCTTTTAAAAAATTAAATCCTAAATAAAGTATTACACCGGCAGTTAATGCCAATAGACCTACTTTTGTTTCTTTTGATATTGCCACGTTCGTATTAGTTCGTTGATTCTAATTCAAGCTTATACTCCTTAACCGCTCTATAAATAGCAGATGCAATGTATACCTGATTGGCACTTTGCGTTAAATAAGCCTCTTCTTTTGCATTTGTTAGAAAACCAATTTCAACCAAGGCTCCTGGCATAGTTGTTTTCCAAAGTACTAATAGTCCTGCCTGTTTTACTCCTCTGCTGGTTCTTCCAACGCGCTTTTCAAACTGCTCTTCTATTTTTTGTGCCAATTTAAGGCTTTGTTCTATAAAGGCGTGTTGAAACAAAGAAAATAAAATATGTCCTTGCGGAGAATTGGGATCAAAACCATCATATTTTTCTTTGTAATCATTTTCCTGCAAAACTACGGCATTTTCTCTTTTTGCTACTTCCAGGTTGCCTTCGGAAGTATGCAAACCCATAGTATATGTCTCGGTTCCTGACACATGCGATGGACCTGAATTGCAATGAATACTTAAAAATAAATCAGCATTAGCTTTATTGGCTATACCTGCACGGTCATGTAATTCTACAAAATGATTTTTATCCCGGGTATAAATTACTTTTACATCGGGTAAGTTTTCATTTATAATTCTGCCCAGCTCAAGTGCTACATTCAAAGCAACATCTGCTTCCTTTGATTTTTTGCCATGACATCCGGGATCTTTCCCTCCATGTCCGGCATCAATTACAACAGTTTGTACTTTATATTGTTTCTTTTCTAAAACAGTGAAAGAGCTTAGCACAAAAATTGCTGACAGCAATGAAATCGTCGCAAAATTCTTTACCATATCTCGATTTTTAAAAGTTATTTACTATAACTTTGGACGTAAAATTGTAATTTTTTTTATTTAAACTAAAGAAAGACTTGTATTTTTTAAGGACTGTTCCGGTATTCATCTTACTTGTGTTACAAAATTTCGTTTGTAATGGTCAGATACCGCAAGCCGATTCTACCCTGACTGACTCTGTTAGCATAAGTGGAATTCCGGGCGACAGCCTCAATCTTGCTGATACTGTAGCAACTAAAAAGACTCCTAATAGCGATATTAAAAGTGTAATCAATTATACAGCCAAAGATTCAATACGTTTTGATGTAACTACCAAAAACGTATTCTTATTTGGTGATGCAGATATCGATTATGGCGAAATAGACCTAAAATCTGAATTGGTTGAAATAGACTGGAATTCCAATCTGGTGACCGCAACCGGTGTAAAAGATTCAACTGGCAGGCTTAAAGGAAAACCGGTATTTAAAGATGCCTCAGACGAGTTTGAAGCAGACACTATAACCTACAATATTTCTACCAAACGTGGGCTAATAGTAGGTGCTGTAACCCAGGAAGGTGAAGGATTTATTCGTGGCAGCAGGGGCTTAAAAGATCCGGACAACAACGTTTATTTTAAACAAGCAATATATACCACCTGCAATCTGGAGCATCCGCACTTTTTTATTGGTGCAAACAAACTCAAAGTTATACCGGAAAACAAAGTAGTTTCAGGGCCTTTTAACCTTTGGATTGCCGATATACCTACACCGTTGGGTTTTATTTTTGGATTTTTTCCTTTGCCCGAAAAACATAAATCGGGTATATTATTCCCGACCAATTTTGGAGAACATAACAGACGTGGATTTTATTTTACACAGGGTGGATACTACCTGGCTCTGGGCGATTATGCCGGAGTAGCTGCGCGTGGAGATTTGTACTCCAACGGTAGCTGGAGTGCCGAAGTAACTTCTAATTACAGAAAAAGATACGGTTACAACGGTAATATATTATACAAATATGCCAAATTATACGATGGATTTGTAGATACCCCGGAAAAAAGAAAAAGTGTACCACAACAACAGAATTTCTCGTGGAGGCATAATACAGAAACCAAGGGTTTGAGTCGTTTTAACGCCAATGTCAATATAGCATCTTCAAGCTATTATCAGTTAAACACATACAACCCTCAAAGTATACTTACCGCATCTATACTTTCCAATGTCAATTATTCAACATCATTTAGAAATACTCCTTTTAACCTTAGTACCACAGCATCTGTAGATCAGAACCTGATTACCAATGTTGCCACTATTACGCTGCCGGATATAAACTTCTCAATGAACCGGGTATATCCTTTCAAGAAAAAAACAGGTAGCAAAAATACCTGGAAAGATAATATGTTTGTGGGATATGGCTTAAATACCAAATTTCAAACCACCAATACACCCACTAATTTAAGTGTTATAAGGGAAAGAAATATTTTTGCTAATTCACTGCTAAGAGACACCTTAAATTTTAGAGCTGAAGAATTTGATCGTTTTGTCAACAGAGCTCAATATGGCGCTCAGCACAACTTTGAATTTGGGACTACCCTAAAGGCTAAAAAATCGTTTCTGAAATACTTTAGCCTCAACCCAAATGCACGCTATACCGAATATTGGTATCCGGATAAGCTTGATTTTGCATACGATCCTACAACCGGATTACTTGATACATTACCTATCCAACGTGGTTTTCAGAGAACTAACTCATACAGTGGAGGAGTATCTACAACTACCTGGATATACGGCACTTACCGGTTCAAAAACCCAAAAGTTAGCGCTATCAGGCACTCAATAAGCCCTACATTATCCTACACCTACCAGCCCGATTTCTCTAAAAGAGGCAATAACTACTTAGTTTATCCAGATGCTTCAGGCAGAGAACAACGTGTTAACTATTACAACGGTTTTATATATGGCAGCCCGGGAATTGGCGAAAATAGCAACCTAACCTTCTCACTTAACAACATACTGGAGGCCAAAATACTAACCAAAGATACTGCCGAACCTACCAAAAAAATCAAATTACTGGATCAGTTAAATTTGAATGGTACATATAATTTTGCGGCTGACTCTTTTAATCTTTCTACTATAAATGTTACAGCCGTAACCCGACTGTTTGGCATATTCGATATTCGCTACAATGCAGCCATAGACCCATATTATTGGGAACTCAATACTGATTCTACAAAAATTGTAAACAATGCATTAAGAGTTTCACAAAGAAGAGTCAATGAATTTTCTCTTTCTAAAAAAGCCGGCATAGGCACCTTGGCCAATTCCAATTTATCCATAGGAACGACCTTAAACCCACAGGTAATTAAGAGCAAATTTCAAAGCAAAGAAAAAACAGTAACTCCTGCAGAAATAAATCCCGGTATAGGCAATTACTACAACTATGTAGATTTTAATATTCCCTGGAATCTGCAATTGAACTACATCATCAGTCGTAGCAAACAAGGTTATAATTCGGCATTTATCAACCATACTATACAGTTTTCTGGCGATGTAAAACTGGCAGAAAACTGGAAGTTTGGCTTCAACAGTGGGTATGATATAAAGAATAAAGGACTTTCTGTAACCAGAATCGAGATTTATCGTGATTTGCATTGCTGGCAAATGTCTTTATCGGCAGTATTGTTTAGCAGACAGCAGTCCTATATGTTTACCATAAGCCCTAAAGCCGGCATATTGCAGGATCTGAAACTAAACAAACGTAGTCCGGGATCGTTTGGACAAGCTCCTATTTTCTAAAATCCATTGCAAAAATTACAGATTACTAAACCTGTAAAAAGTTCCTAAAGGCAGTTTTCTGTCATTGTTATCCGGCAGGAACAGCTCGCCCATTTCCGGATTGGCTACTTTGCCAAAGGCTGATTTTACCAGGCTTTCCTGTATAAGAGCAGAAAACCCTATAGAATACAGATTGAGAATAAGGAAATGCTTTTGAGGATCCAAAAGCTTATGGCAAGCCTTAATCATGGCATTGAGATGTTGCTCAATTTGCCATTTTTCGCCATTAGGACCTCTTCCGTATGAAGGTGGATCCAGAATAATACCCTGATATTGATTTCCACGTCGCACTTCACGTTCTACAAACTTCATTGCATCCTCAACCACCCAACGAATGCCATCCAGTTTGCTGGCCGTCATATTGTCGTTAGACCAATTTATAACCTGCTTTACTGAATCAACATGCACTACATCGGCTCCGGCAGCTTTGGCAGCCAGCGAAGCACCACCTGTATAGGCAAACAGATTTAATACCTTTGCTCCTTTGGGTAACTTAGAGGCTTGTTTAAAAATATAATCCCAATTGGAGGCTTGCTCCGGAAAAATACCCACGTGTTTGAAAGACGATAAACCCAATCGAAAACTCAAATTCATATCTCCAGCCTGATATTTTATATACCATTGCTCTTTCATCGAGTTTTTAAGTTTCCACTCCCCTTTTTCTTCCGACTTGCCGTCTCTGGTAAAAACTGCATGTGCCTTTTCTTCCCATTTTTGAGGCGACAGAGCAGGATCCCAGACAGCCTGTGGTTCAGGCCGCTCTAGTACAAACTCACCAAAACGTTCCAGTTTTTTAAAATTACCACTATCAATTAGTTCGTAATCATTCCAATTGGAGGGAGAAAGGGTCAACATTCGTTTTTTTTAATTATATTTAACAGTTTGTGCAGCCAATATTACTAAAATCTTTTGAACTCTTATGAGAATCCTTCAAATCAGGTCCAAACATTTGATTGCCCTGACTATATTTTTTGTATGTGTATTGATGCTCTCATTTTTTTGGATGGGCTTTGAAGAAAACACCGGAAAAGGCTTCGATGTAGACCAGGCCTACCGCACCTGGAAATTGAAAAAACTTTATCAAAACGGCAAGTCGGTAGAAAACGATAAGAAATTTGCCAACCTAAAACTCAAAATTAACGAAGATGGTACTGCTGAATGGATTAGACCAGGGCATATTCTAAAAATGTCGTTTAAATTGATCAACGATGGCACCCAGATCGTAATTGACGACGGATATACACTGGAAGATATTGAAACCGTATTTGAACTTTCTTCCACCAAATTGAGGTTTGGCAAAAAGAATATTGCTTCCAAATATGAATATGTGATGGTGCCGGATGAGGAGTAGGAGTTGGGAGTTTTACGTTTTACGTTTTACGTTCTAAGTTTTACGTTAAAAACATCAAATCCAAGCATTTAAATTTAAGAAATAAAGGTTTAAAGTTTTGATCAGGGGAAATCATCAAATTGTAGATATATATTACCCAGGTCTCGTGTCCTTCGCTGAATTAAATACTCCAAGATTTGTATTAAAAAGGCTCTTGTAATCGATATATTATATACAGACCTTTGCAATTGTTATGAAAAAGAAAGTTGAAATTCTTGCACCTGCCAAAAACCTTTACCAGGGTATGGCAGCCATCAATGCTGGAGCAGATGCAGTATATATAGGTGCACCGCAATTTGGAGCCCGCACCAATGCTACCAATCCGGTAGAAGATATTGCCCAACTTGTAGATTACGCCCATCTTTTCAAGGCTAAAGTTTTTGTTGTTCTCAACACCATTCTATACGAAAACGAACTGGAACCCTGCCGCAGACTCATATACCAGTTGTATGAAATTGGTGTAGACGCGCTGATAATCCAGGACATGGCGATTTTGGAAATGGAGCTCCCTCCTATTGTACTTCATGCCAGCACACAAGCCAATAACAGAGATCCTCAACATGTGAAATTTCTTGCAGATGCAGGAATTAAACAAGTTGTTCTTGCCAGAGAATTAAATCTGGACCAGATCAAAGACATAAGCAACGCTACTGATGTTGACTTAGAGTTTTTCGTTTCCGGAGCTCTTTGTGTTTCATTTAGTGGTAATTGCTATATGAGCGTTGCCAATGGAGAGCGTAGTGCCAACAGAGGTTCCTGTGCTCAAAACTGCAGATTGCCATATAGACTCATTGATGGCAAAGGTGAAACACTGATAGAGAATAGCCATTTGTTATCGATAAAGGATTTTGATCTAAGTGATCAACTTCCAAACCTAATTGAGGCAGGTATCTCCTCTTTTAAAATCGAAGGTCGTCTTAAGGACATTGTATATGTTAAAAACAATGTTTCTTTTCTGAGAAAAAAGCTGGACTCTTTCCTTGAAAACAACGATACGTATCAAAAATCCTCTTCAGGAAGAACCTTCTTTAACTTCGATGCGAAAATGGATCGAAGCTTCAACAGAGGCTATACAGACTATTTCCTGAATCATAGAAAAGACAGGATCGGATCCTGGGAAACTCCAAAATCTCAGGGACAAGAAATTGGTAAACTGATCGAGGTAAAAGGTAAAGGTTATGTAATTGAAAATTCAGACTTACTAA
>Ga0101941_1000444_pt1 | contig 72563 bp, 74 predicted proteins | sample DewCreD2012metaG_3_FD_75242 | JGI IMG/M metagenome (GOLD analysis project Ga0101941, IMG submission 75242) | Hot spring sediment bacterial and archeal communities from British Columbia, Canada, to study Microbial Dark Matter (Phase II) - Dewar... ... | reverse complement strand
CCTCCCACAGAATGTTGATCCTGATAGGATAAAGGCACACTACAAAGATGGTGTTCTTGAAGTAACTATACCAAAGAAAGAAGAAGCAAAACCAAAACAAATTAAAGTCGAAGCTAGTTAATAAAAACTTCAAAAACATCTTATTTTAAAAGAAACCCAACTAACACAAGTTGGGTTTCTTTATATATGTTAAGGAGGGACAACATGGAAACCATAATGGGAGTAGCAAAATTTGAACGTCTATTTAGAAAAGCAGCAGGTCTAGACGTAGATAAAAGTGATCTTAAGCGCTTAAGTGACTTTATCAACCAAAAGCTCTATGATCTGTTACTGATAGGAGAATCAAAGGCAAAAGCTAACAACAGGGATATAATTGAACCCTGGGACCTTCCTATAACAAAGGGACTTCAAGAAAGCATTAACGAATTTAAACAAATAGAAGAAGAACTTGAGTTAAAACCGATTCTCGAGCAATTAGCCAAGGTATCAAAACTAGACCTTGAGTGCAGCTATCAAACCCAGCAAAAACTACCTGAAATAGTGGGAGCGCTAACAATAAGTCTAGCCAAGACCTTTAAGGTTATTGATCCCCAGATTAAAAACCCAGAAGCCCAACACTGGGAAAGAGCTTTCAGCATATTTAATATGCTTCTCTAACCCAGAGCTTCTTTTATAGCCTTTAAAAGCTGAGAAGGACTTTTTATTTCTTTCGGTAACCTTTCCCCAAGCTCTGATAACTTCTTATCTTCAATACTTATATCCGCTGCTCTTTCAAGCAGTTGCTCTACTGTAATTGGAAAATCCAAACCCTTTATTCTTCTTAGAATCTCAATAGGCCAGAATACTCCGTAAATTTCGGATGTGGTCTGAATGTAGTGTGAGAACAACTCTAGGTAATCCCTTCCTTCCTTGATCTCTTGATACGCTAGCTTCGCAAGCCCCCCTGCAGTATGAGCTTTAAGCGTTTTCTTTGGAGTCTCAAGCTCACCACTTAGTCTTTGCTTTACAAGTTCAGGATCAGCTCTTAATATGTTTCTTACGGTGTTTCTAGCTATACCAAGAAACTGGGCTATTTCATCCTCTGTTTTAGCACTTTCATGTAAAAGCACAACAGCATAGGAGGCTGACATTAAACTTGGAAGCCACGTTAAGTTCCTAAATTCTATTAGCTTTCTAGGACCACCTATTATTTCAAGGGCTTTTAGAAAAACCCTTATTGCAACAGAATCAACATCGTATTCTTGGATTTCAGTAGGTTCTAGTACCTTCATCATTACCTACCTCCTCCCTTTAGTTCTTTTAGAGATTTACCCACTACAACCAACCCCGTCTCAGTTATAGTCATTAACCTTGTTGAAGTATCATGGCCACATATCCTACAACCGTCTATCCTGAATAACCTTACAATCTCACCAATAGGTAGTCCATACAACCTCTCATCATATGATGAATCTATGCTTTTTTTTGCAAGTGCAATATTGCAGTCAACAATGTGCGGAACAGCATAACCGCCTGCTGCTTCTACAGAGAACTCCTCATGCCCACTCCGTTTCTGGGAGACAAAGAAGGCTGTCTGGTACCACTTCTTCATAAAATTAAATAGCCTGCGAACAATAGTCCTTGCCATAACCTCTTTTGCCTCATAAAGGCCTGTCACAGAATCTATAACCACATTTTTTGCCTTATACTTCTTTATTGAGTAAGCAAGCGTATTAAGTAAAGTCTGGATATCATCCCTTAACTGGTCATAACTTGCAGCATCTATTATTATTATCCTTTCTTCTATACTACTTGGATTTATACCCATAGCACTTGCCCTTTCCCTTAAGCTGGCAGAAACAAAAGGTGCAGTGGTCTCTACAGTCACAAATATAGTGGTGTTTCCTAAGCTGGATTGCTTTATTGCAAACTGTTCGGCCATAAGAGTTTTACCTGTATCTGAAACACCTGTTACGTTAATTACAGCGTATCTAGGAAATCCCCCAAGAGGTTGTTTTATAACCTTCCCATCTTTAATCTTTGTTATGTAAAACAGCTCATCAACTCCCTCTATACCTGAGGGTACTCCCTCAAGTTGGGGAGCTTCCTTTAAGCTCTGTTTTAACGGACTTATAGATTCTAGAACTACATTTTCCCTTTCATCCATCACAAAAGTAAAATAATCATTAAAGACGTTTTGTCCAATATTTTTTTTAGATTTAGCCAATTTTTACCATAGTGTGCAATAATTAAATACATGTACCGAAAACGGAAAAAGAAAAAAAGGATACGAACAAGCTCAACAAAGGAAGGAATCCTCTTTTTAATAATTACACTGTTTGTAGGCATTGCAGCACTTAACACAGGGAACAATCTCCTCTACCTGATTTTTGGAATGATGATAAGTGCCGTTATAACCTCAGGAGTAATCTCAATGTTAAACCTTTCAAGGATAGATATAAGATTTACCACTTCGGGAGACATATTTGCCAATACCCCAACGCACCTAAAGGTTCATCTTCAAAATTTAAAGCCCATTCCCTCATATTCGCTAACACTCGAGATAGAAGACAGAAAAACCCACCTGCTCTACCTCCCATCAAAAAAGGGAAAAATCGTAATTATGGGATATGTATTTAAGAAAAGAGGATGGAACAACATTCCCCCTATAAGGGTCTATACCAGATTTCCTTTCGGATTCTTTAGGAAGTGGGTAGAAGTGGAACCAAATAACCAAAAGATACTTGTTTACCCGAGACTCCAAAAGCTACAATTCCCAGAGCTCAGTTATACAGAAGGTGCAGAAAAGGAAATCCATAACAGGGCAGGATCTGGAGATGAATTGAGATCACTTAGGCCCTACAACCAAGGAGATAGCCCAAAGCTAATCCACTGGAAAACAACAGCCAAAGCCGGAAAGCTTATGATACGAGAGTCCCACGATAACGATTCCAAAAAAGTAGTCTTAAGGTTCAATCCGGTAGATACCGAAAGAGAACTTGAAGACCAGATAAGCTATACTACCTCCCTCCTTTTAGAACTGTTGAATCGAGGGTTTGATGTAGAGTTTTTAACACCAGATAAGACTTTTTACATATCTAGAACCAGAAAATCTATAAAGCAAGCACTAACATATCTTGCGCTTTTTAGAAACCAGTAAAGGTCTTTTTTATATAATCTATAAGGGCATCTTTTGTACTCTGAAAAGCAAGCTCATCCCATGGAATCTCATCAGGAGCAAAGGTCTTTACCTCCAAACACTCATCACATGCTTTAAGCTCTCCGCCTATAACCTCAGCTGAATACACAATTATAATCACAGGACGACCGGTATAGGAATATATACCCACTAAATCCCTAAGTCTTACATCAAGATTTACCTCCTCCTTGGTCTCCCGTATTGCCGCATCCTCAACCCTTTCCCCACGACTGACATAACCTCCAGGAAATACCCATTTACCGTAGCTTGGTTCAATACTGCGTTTAAGAAGAGGTATCTTCCCATCAATAGTACATATGGTGCACGCTGCCACCTTTGGATCAAGGTAGAAAACAAAGGAACAACCTTCGCAAACCAGATATTCAGGTTCGTTAGATTTAATCCGCCTTAATCTTAAAATATTTCCACACTTGGGACAGAACTTATAATCTACCATACCCTGTTATGTTAAGGTTTCTCCCGGCTTCAACTCTATAATCTCCATGTCCTTGATGTCTTTTGTGAGCTCTCTCAGTTTAGAGGGAGTTCCTGTAAGGACAGGAAATGTACCATAATGCATCGGTATAACGTATCTAGGAGAAAGGAAACGACAGGCATAGGCCGCTTCCTGTGGAGACATGGTAAAGAGGTCTCCTATTGGAATCATAACCAACTCGGGTTTGTAGATTTCAGCTATCAACTTCATATCGCTAAAAACCGCTGTATCTCCCGCATGATAGATTTTAAACCCGTTCTCAAATTCAATAACATATCCTACAGCTTCACCTCCATAAATTATTTTCCCATCATCGTCCTGAATTCCACAGCTATGGTCTGCATGAACCATGGTAAACTTTATTCCATCTACCTCCTGTGTACCCCCTTTATTCATGGGCATAATCGATTCTACTCCTTTAGAGTTTACCCATACACATGTTTCAAAAATACCGACCACCTTAGGCTTATATTCCTTCCCAAGTGCCACAGCATCACCTATATGGTCGAAATGCGCATGGGTTATTGCCATAATATCTATGCGATCAAACTTTTTAAGTTCTTCAGGACATGCAGGATTTCCATATACCCAAGGGTCAATAAGCACCACTTTTCCATTTGGTGATTTTATTTTAAAAGTAGCATGACCAAGGTACGTAATTTCAACTCCTCTATTTAGCTTTCCCATTTTTCTCCTCCGTCTTTAAAGTGTCTTTCTAAAACTTAAATTAACCATACCACCGGATATATTGCAATACCTAATAAAACCAGTTTACGGTTGTATTTTTGTCAAGCTTACCTAGACTAATACACAGCATGTAATTATATTAATAATGGTTCAGATATGAAGTATGAAATCATTGACCACACAGCCGATGTATGTATAAGGGTCTACGGTAAATCAATTGAGGAGCTTTTTAAAAATGCGGCAACAGCAATGATGGAGCTAATTACAGATACAGGCAAAGTGGATACTTCCCAGACAGTTGAAATCAAAGCTGAGGGTGAAACACTAGAAGAGCTTCTGGTTCACTGGCTAGAGGAAATACTCTACATACACCAGGTAAAGAAAATGGTTTTTAAAGATTTTGAAATAATAAACCTATCCAAAAACCAAATTGTTGGTAAGGCATTAGGCGAAAATATAGACCCGGATAAACACGATTTACATCATGACATCAAGGCAGTTACATATCACAATTTGAGAATAGAGAACTTAAATGATAAATTAAAAGTAGATATAGTATTTGATATCTAAAAGGATATGGGGTGATTGTAATATGCAGGAAGATATCAAGCTTATAAAGATACACGACTATCTATGGGAAATCCCAAAGAAGGGAGGAATGCGTGTACCCGGAAGAATCTATGCAAGCGAGAAGATGTTAAAAGTTATCAAGGAGGATAAGTCGCTTGAACAGGTAATAAACGTTGCTCATCTACCAGGAATCCAGAAATACTCTATAGCAATGCCTGATATACATTGGGGATATGGATTCCCGATAGGGGGAATTGCAGCAATGGATATAGATGAGGGAGTTATCTCCCCAGGGGGTGTGGGATATGATATAAACTGCGGCGTAAGACTTATGAGGACAAACCTAACGGAAGAAGAAGTTAGACCAAAACTTAGAGAACTGGTTGCTGAGTTGTTCAATCGTGTTCCTTCGGGTGTTGGTGCAAGCGGTAAAATCAAGCTTTCAAGAAACGATTACAAGGAAATAATAGAGAAGGGTGCCAGGTGGGCCATTGAGCGTGGATGGGGAGAGCCTGAAGACCTTGAGAGAATAGAAGACCATGGAACCTTTCCAGGAGGAGACCCCGATGCAATAAGTGCCAGAGCCTTTGAAAGGGGAAGCGATGAAATCGGCACCTTGGGCTCAGGAAACCACTTTCTCGAAGTTGATGTTGTAGAACAGATATATAACCCAACCATAGCAGATGCCTTTGGGCTCTTCAAAGGCCAGGTATGTGTACTTATACACTGTGGGTCCAGAGGATTTGGTCACCAGATTTGCTCCGATTACATAGATAAAATGCTCTCTTACATGAGACGCGAAGGCATTAACCTCCCTGATAAGCAACTTGCATGCGCACACATCAAGTCCAAGGAAGGGCGAGATTACCTTGCCGCATTTGCAGCAGCTGTAAACTACGCATGGACAAACAGGCAGATAATAATGGCCTCTGCAAGAGAAGCCTTCTACAAGGTATTCGGCATAGGTCCAAAGGACCTCGGTGGAGAGCTTGTATACGATGTAAGCCATAATATAGCAAAATTTGAAGAACACAAGGTAAACGGGCAAATAAAAAAGCTATGCGTACACAGAAAGGGAGCAACAAGGGCATTTCCCAAGGGACATCCGCTTGTCCCTGAGGTGTATAGAGACGTTGGCCAACCAGTGCTTATCCCCGGAGATATGGGGAGAGCTTCATTTGTCCTTGTGGGAACCGAAGCAGCCCTTGAAGAGACTTTTGGATCAAGCTGCCATGGAGCAGGAAGGGTCCTTTCAAGAAGCAAGGCAATAAAGAGCGGAAGAGATAGAGACCTGTTTAAAGAGTTAGAAGAAAGAGGAATAATTGTAATGGCAAAAGGGAAAAAAACTGTATTAGAAGAAATGCCAGAAGCCTATAAAGATGCAGAAGAAGTCTGTGATATAGTTCACAATGCCGGAATTGCCAAAAAGGTAGCAAAACTAAGACCGATAGGGGTTGTAAAGGGATAAGGGAAAAATTATGCTGGATCTAAGGTTCATTCGTGAAAACCTCGACTATGTAAAGAAAAGGATACAGGAAAGAGGTGTAATTATAGATTTTGATAAGCTCCTTACCATTGACGAGGAAAGAAGAAAGGTCATACAAGCAGTAGAGAAACTGGAGCACGAAAGGAATGTGGGCTCAAAAAAGGTTGGAGAGCTTAAAAGATCCGGAAAACTAAGAGAAGCAGAGGAGCTTCAGTTAAGTCTAAAATCGCTATCCGAGCAGGTTAAACAGCTGAGTGAGAAAAGAAATCAAGTGGAAGAAGAGCTAAGGAACTTTCTCCTAAATATACCCAATATACCCCACAGCTCAGTTCCCTATGGGAAAGACTCATCAGATAACGTTGAAATAAGACGATGGGGAGAGCCTAAAAGATTTGATTTTATACCAAAAGACCATGTAGAGATAGGCAAGGGGCTTGATATCCTTGACCTGGATAGAGCAGCAAAGATTGCAGGAGCCAGATTTGCTCTTTACAAAGGTCTAGGGGCAAGACTTGAAAGGGCACTTATAAATTTTATGATAGACCTTCACACAAACCACCACGGTTACATGGAGGTGCTCCCCCCATTCATTGCCAACCGTGAAAGCTTTATTGGAACTGGAAACCTTCCAAAGTTCGAAGAGGATCTTTTTAAGTTAGAAGGTACAGATTTTTTTCTCGTACCCACTGCAGAAGTGCCTGTAACCAATATACATAGAAACGAAATCCTACCTGAGGAAGAACTAACAAAAAAATACGTAGCTTACACACCTTGCTTCAGAAAAGAAGCCGGCTCATATGGAAAGGACGTAAGAGGTATTATAAGACAACATCAATTTAACAAAGTTGAGCTTGTAAAGTTTACAACCCCTGACTCCTCATATGAAGAACTTGAATCACTTACACAAGATGCAGCGCACGTATTGGAACTACTTGAACTTCCCTACAGAGTCGTGCTTCTCTGTACAGGGGATCTGGGCTTCGCATCAGCAAAAACATACGATATCGAGGTTTGGATACCCAGTGAAAACACGTATAGAGAGATATCATCCTGCAGCAACTTTGAAGACTTTCAAGCAAGAAGGGCAAACATAAGATACAGGCCAAAAGAGGGAGGGAAGCCCAGATTTGTACACACCCTAAATGGCTCAGGACTTGCTGTTGGTAGAACGGTGGTTGCAATACTTGAGAACTACCAAGAGCCAGATGGCTCGGTCACAATACCAAAGGTTCTGGTTCCTTACATGGGCGGGATAGAGAAGATCAAGTTTCCAGAGAAACCATGAAAGAATACGGATGGAGCGAATACAAGGATCATGCAATAGAGATAGCCAAAAAAGCAGGTTCTCTTTTACTTGATGGTTTCAGCTCTACAACCTCAATAAGCAACCAATCAAGTGACCCCAGACACCTTGTAACAAGGTTTGATTTGGAATCCGAAAAACTAATAATAGATGCCATAAGAAAGAAGTATCCAGAGCACAATATCCTCTCAGAGGAAACGGGCTATATAGATAACAAATCCCACTATACATGGATTGTAGATCCACTCGATGGAACCAGAAATTTTGTATCCAAGAACCCTTTCTTTAGTGTATCCATTGCTCTTCTATACAAAAGGGATATAGTTGTTGGGGTTATATATGCACCGGTTTTAGATGAGCTCTATACAACCGAGAAAGGAAAAGGTGCATTTCTAAATGGTCACAGAGTATCAGTTTCTGAGGTTAAAGATATAAAAAAATCCTTTATAGTTTCATGTGAGGGCTCAGATAAAAGAATTACAAGAAGCGTAAGGCTATTTCAAGGAATAAGACCCCTTGTTATTGATATGAGAAAGCTAGGTTCAGCAGCCCTTGAATCGGCCTGGGTTGCCTCTGGAAGAGCCGAAGCTTATGTAGTTACCAAAATAAATCCCTGGGATATAGCTGCAGGAATACTGCTTGTTGAAGAAGCAGGTGGAAGGGTAACCGACTTTAGAGGAAAAAAATGGAATCTGAAAAGATCCGACCTCATATTAAGCAACGGGAAAATACACGACTTGCTGCTTTCTATAGTAAACAGGGCACTAAATGAGTAGTTTGCAAAAACTCTACGATGTAATTATTGTAGGAGCTGGCCCAGCAGGAAGTATATGTGCTTATGAACTTTCAAAGAAAAACATTCAAGTGCTTTTGCTTGAAAAGGAAAAACTACCCAGATACAAGGTATGTGCAGGTGGACTTACAAAAAAAGCCGTTGATATACTACCAGAGGATGTAAAAGATATTGTAGAAGACCAAACACACACAGTACACCTCTCACTTAATCACAAGTTTACATTCTCTAAAACCACCCCCTTCTCCCTAGTCAGTATGGTAATGCGAGACAAATTTGACCACTTTCTGGTTAAAAAGGCCATAGAGAGTGGAGCTCACCTAAAAGATGAAACAAGGGTTTTCTCACTTATAGAACACATAGATATGGTAACCGTAGAGACCTCAAAGGGAACCTTCACATCAAAATTGCTTGTAGGGGCTGATGGAGTAACCAGCAAGGTAGCTTACCTTCTGGGAATTAGAAGAAAGCTTGATTTTGGTATAGCTCTTGAAGCGGAGCTTTTTCCAAAATATCCGGATTTCATATCTAAATACCACGGCTCCCTTCACCTTGACTTTAACGTTATACCCAGAGGGTATGGATGGATATTTCCAAAAAAAAGACAGCTTTCCGTAGGGGTATTTACTACTTTACCCAGTATAAGAAACATTAAGAACTATCTTTACACCTATGTAAGGAACAAACAACTCAAAAACTTTACATGTAAGTCCCTTATAGGACATCAAATACCAATAGGCGGAAGAAAAAGCAAACTGAACACAGGAAGGGTACTACTTGTAGGAGATGCGGCTGGACTTGCCGATCCCATAACAGGAGAAGGTATATACTTTGCATTAAGAAGCGGGCAAATAGCCGCAGAAACCATATCTAAGAAGCTACTTGAAGAATCCTCTTTAAGTTTAGACGAATACTCTTTAAAGATAAATGAGGAAATCACAGAAAACTTTAAATATGCGAGATTTCTAGCCAGTTTTCTTTACAATATAAGTTATGTTTCATATAACATTGCAAGGAAAGCAGAATCGGTAAACGACACGTTTATAGAGGTAGTTTCAGGTAATTGCTCCTATAAGGAAGCTCCATTAAAGATCCTTAAAAAAACCTTAGGATTAGATTCCTGACTTAAACCCTATCTGCAAGAATATTAAAGCGTATTTACAAATCCTGTGGATAAGTCTTAAAAGCTAAAGTTAATTCTTAAGAAATGTGGGTAAAAACACTGAATCTTAATTAGAACTAATTTTAAGTACTTTCATTAACTAGTGGTAATTCCACACAAAAAGTTGCACCCTCACCTTCTTTGCTCATGACATAAATCCTTCCTCCATGCTCCTTGACGATACCATAAGAGACTGAAAGTCCCAGACCAGTACCCTTCCCCTTTGGTTTTGTGCTGAAAAAAGGGTCAAAAACCTTGTTTAAATTCTCTTCAGGAATTCCAGATCCATTATCCTTAAAGAAAAGCTCTATTACCCTGTTATCACCACCCCCCTTTACCCTGCTCTCTATAGTAATCTGACGCTCCCCTTCCTTTTCACTTAAAGCCTGCTGGGCATTTATAAGGAGATTCAAAAACACCTGCTGGAGCTGGTTTGGATCCGCCATAGTTGGCGGCAAGGCAGGATCCAGGTTTCTAACCAACGCTATATTGTTTTTCTTCAAATCATACTCAATAAGGCCTATAGTTCTATCCACAATATCATTTACCGAAACATACTGTTTTTCAGGACGATTGGGACGTGCAAAGGAAAGCAGATTGCGTATTACTTTTCTTGCCCTCTCAGCCTCATTATATATTATCTCAAGAGCTTTTCTTACCTGACTGTCTAGCTCAGGCTCTCCCATAAGCATCTCAGAATACCCCATAATAACAGCAAGAGGGTTATTAACCTCATGTGTAACACCTGATATAAGCTCACCAACGGCTGCCAGTTTTGCAGATTGAATAAGCTGCTCCTGTAAGCTCTTTCTCTCTGTAATGTCAAACACTATAACGGTAAAGGTCTGCTCTCCTCCAATACGACAGGCAGAAATAGAAACCTCAATAGGGAATTCCCTTCCGTCCTTTCTTACCCCAACAAGCTCCACAGTCTTTCCTACCAGATCCGATATGCCTGTTTCGATAAACCTTTTAATATCTGCTTTGTATACCTCCCTATACCTATCTGGTAAAAGTACCGTAATATCCCTACCCCGTATCTCAATTTCTGAGTATCCAAAGATTCCTTCTGCCGCTGGATTAAAAAGGGTAATGTTCCCCTTCTGATCGGTAGCTATAATAGCGCTCCTTGCACTTTCAATAAGCACCCTATACTTTTCTTCGGATTCTCTTAGTGCCTGCTCCAGTTGCTTTCTTAAGCTGATATCTTCAACTACAGAAACAATAGCTATTGCCCTGCCATCTTTGTCCTTAACAACCGAGGTTCTCTCGTATGCAGGAAAAGCCTCTCCGTTTTTCCTGACCCCTATTCTCTCTCCTTCCCATCCTACCGTTAAAACAGCATCGTATATCTTCTTGCTTATACCTGAAGGGTCATCATATGGATAAAGTATGCTGCTTTGTTTCCCTATAAGCTCTTCAAGTTCATATCCGAAAATCTTCTTGTGGGCGGGATTAATATAAACAATGTTTCTATTCATATCTGTGATTGTAACAGCTGAGTTAAGACTTCTTACTGCAGCCGCAAGTCTAAGTATTTCCTCGTCTGCCTTCTTCTTTTCTGTTATGTCTCTGGCAATAATTTGCACCGCAGGTTTGCCTTCATAATCAACGATGGCACTGCTTATATCCAAGATTACCTCCTGGCCACTTTTCTTTACAAAGGTAGCCTCGCAACTAAAGGTAACACCCTCTAGTAACAGTTTTTTCAGGTTCTCCATAAAAGTTGATCTTGATACAGGAGCTACTATATCAACCACGTTAAAGCTGTAAAGCTCTTCAGCCGTATACTTTAGAACCTGACATCCCTTCATATTTACGTACTTAAATCTGTTATTCTGAATAATAAATATCAGGTCAGGAGAATTCTCCACCAAGTTTCTGTATCTTTGCTCCGATATTTCAACCTGCCTGGATTTTACCCTTATATCCTCATAGAGCCTGGCATTCTCAATAGCAATAGCAGCGGTACGCGCAAGTCCTTCAAGCAACTGAGCATCATCACCCTGATCAAAGTCACCACCTCTTTTATTGCAGATCTCTATAACCCCCAGAAACTCGTTTCCTTTTCCGATTATGGGAACACACATATAAGAATTTACCCATGGTAAGGGGACAAACATCTCGGATATATGATCCTCTACCTCTGGGGCAAAGAACCTATCTCGTATAACAGGTCTTGGCATGTTTATTTTGATATTTAAATCTGATAGGTTCTGCCAATCTTTTCCATCCCAGAATTCGCGTAATACAACTCCGTTGTTATCAAATAAAGCTATAGAACCACATTCACTTCTTGTAAGATCCAAAGCCCTTTTAAGAAGCCTTCTTAGAAGTTGTCTTATATCCAACTGAGAATATATATCCTCAGTTGATGCAAGAAGAGAGTTAAGTTGTTCAAGCCTCTTTTTACCCTCTAGCCTTAGTTCCTGTCTCTCAAGGGTTTTTAGAATAACTGTCTTTAAGTAAGCTACACTTAAAGGTTTTTCCAAGCATATAAAAGCACCCTCGTTAATAGCTGTTATACTTGTGCTAGGGTTGCTTTCCTCCTCAACAATTACTATAACCTCCGTATTTGGAGAGATAGAGCGAACTCTCCTAAGTACCTCAATACCATTTATTACACCCGGCAGAGAAAAATCAAGGAGAACTAGATAAAAGAAGTATCTGGATACCTTCTCTAAAACCTCTGCGTTGTTGTTAGCTACATCAATAACCAAGGGAGGAGAAGTTGAAGAAACCAAAGAATCAGCTAAATCCCTTGTTAGGATACTGTCTGCTAGTGCCAGTAATACTGTACACCGTCTATACATACTACAAAAATTATAAAGCCAAATTTAATTTATTTTACATTCTTCTCAATTATAACCTTGTTATCTTCCTTTATCGAAATCTCTATATTATCTAAAAACTCTTTTACCACCTCCACATTTGTTTTCATGTGATTGGTAACATAAGGTACCCTAAAACAGGAGTTACCCTCTGCAAGAGATAGAGGAACAATTAGCTGATCCCCCATCTTTTCATCAACGGTTGCACCGCTATTAATAAAACCAATAAGCTTATAACAAGCCTCTTCTGCTACTTTCTCCATTCTTTTTCCCTTTTCTCCAAGCACATCATAGTAAGCCACAGTGTTTTTAAAAACACCCTTTAGAAAAATAAAAGCTCCCTGTCCGGATGAAGGAACTTCTTTTACCTCCACATTGAGTGGAACTCCATATTGCTCTAGCAATTGAAAAACCCTTTCCTTTCCTCTCTTGGCAACCTCTATTGGAAGACCAGCCACAGCTGAGATTCCATATATCTCTACCAGCTCTCCTCTTTCCTCTACTCTTATAGGTTGTACCTCCCTTACAGGTTCAACACATGCCCTAATTTCTCCTCCACCCTTTGGATAAAATCCAGCACGCTTTAAAGACACACTCCCTTTAAACCCCATTCTCTTTAGAAAATCTAACCAACCTTCCAGGCACTCAAAAGATGGACTCCATGGTACATGTGTACCTCCTCTTACTGTAACCGTAGAGGAATAATTGCCCTTAAGAGCAAGAGGAATGAAAATGGTCTGCAATAGCAAAGAAGTTGAGCCTGCTGTTCCTATGTTAAACTCATACTCTCCTGATGTTACCTCTCCTGGGATAAATCTTAACCTTTGTGAACCGATCTCATCCCCTTTAACATCTGCAGAGCTTATAATAGCGGCTGATCTTACAGCCCACAGATGTTGGGGACGAAGACCAGGGTTTTCTCTTTTTGCCCTTATATTTACCATCTCAAACGGCTTTCCGGTAACTATTGAAAGGGTAAGAGATGTTCTTAGGATCTGTCCTCCACCCTCACCAAAAGAGCCATCTATCTTAATGAAATCCATAAAAGCCCCCTATCTCCAGCCTGGTGTTATCGTTTTAGTCTTTCCAATCTGTTTGACAGATAAAAGGTAAGTGGGCTTAAGAAAAGACTTACAACAAATACGATGAATAAGTAGTAGGCAACCACCTTTTCCGTATTGCTTACATCTGCAAACAAACGACGAAGGACAAAAACGATTAAGAGAAAGACACAGAAAATACCGATAAATGTTGATACCACAAAGAAATAAGAGAGCACACTACCAATGTACAACCTTATCCACTTCATCTAAGAAAGAAATTTACTACCCGGGGATAGAAAAGTCCAGAGAGAACCTGTAGATCCCTAGAATTCCATTATCTCTTTTTCCTTCCTCTCAAGAATCTCGTTTATCTTCTTTATAAACTCATCCGTTATATCCTGTATCTTGCTTAGGTTCTTTTTTACCTCATCCTCTGATATCTTTTTTGCCTTCTCCATTTCTTTAATTAGGTTGTTGGTCTCTTTCCTTATCTGTCTTATCGCGATTCTGTACTCTTCAGCCAATTTCCCCACGTATTTTACAAGTTCTCTTCTTCTCTCTTCGGTAAGGGCAGGAAGTGGTATTCTTATTACCTTTCCATCATTTGACGGATTTACACCAAGCTCTGACTGTCTTATTGCCTTCTCTATATTCGGTATGGCACTAACATCCCAAGGTTGAACAACTATTGTTCTGGGCTCAGGAACAGAAATAGTGGCAAGCTGGTTAAGCGGGGTTTGGGTACCGTAGTAATCAACCTTTATATGCTCTACAAGGGCTGGAGAGGCTCTTCCTGTTCTTACCTTTGCAAGCTCAGATTCAAAAACGGCTATAGATTTCCCCATACGTTTTTTTGCATCTTCTATAATCTCACTGATACTTTTATCTTCACTCATTCCACCACACTCCTTACAGTTGTCCCTATATCCTCCCCCATAACTATTCTTTTAATGTTACCTCTTTCAAACAGATTAAAAACTATAATTGGGATATTACCCTGCATACAGAGCGAAATAGCCGTAGCATCCATAACCTTTAGCTCTTTCTGTAAAACCTCCATGTAACTTAGCTGATTGAACTTTATAGCATCTTCATACTTTATGGGGTCTTTATCATAAACCCCATCCACCTTAGTGGCTTTAAGAATTACATCAGCTCCAATCTCAAGTGCTCTAAGGGTTGCAGCGGTATCTGTCGTAAAGAAGGGGTTTCCAGTTCCAGCAGCGAAAATAACCACCCTTCCTTTCTCCAGATGTCTTATCGCTCTTCTTCTGATATAGGGCTCGGCAACCTGCTTTATCTCAATAGCGGTCTGAACCCTTGTAACTATACCCCTTCTCTCAAGCGCATCCTGAAGGGCAAGGGCATTTATTACGGTTGCAAGCATACCCATGTAATCTGCTGTAGATCTGTCCATACCGGTTGCAGCAGCAGAAACCCCACGAAATATGTTACCGCCACCTATAACGACAGCTATCTCTATTCCAAGGGCGTGAATCTCCTCTATCTCCTCGGAAACAGTATCCAGCACCTCCTTACTTATTCCGTAGCTTTCATTACCCTGTAATGCTTCTCCACTGAGCTTAAGAAGAAGGCGCTTAAATCTAGGTTTTAATGAAGGAGTTACAGAGCTCATTTTGGATTCATTCTTCAAGAGGTTCTCCCAACTGATACCTTACAAATCTTCTTATAACGATATTTTCACCTATCTTTGCAATCAAGGAATTTAGAAGATCTCGAACCTTTATCTTGGGATCCCTTATGTACGGCTGCTCCAGAAGGCAAACCTCTTCATAGAACTTCTCAATTTTTCCATCAACAATCCTATCAGCCACGTTTTCTGGTTTTCCAGATTCTATCACCTGGGCTTTTAGAATCTCTCTTTCCTTTGCCACTATCTCCTCTGATACATCCTCCCTTCTTATAAACCTCGGGTTGGTAGCAGCAATTTGCATGGCAATCTCTTTGGCAAAGGCCTGAAATTCTTCATTTCTGGCAACAAAATCCGTTTCACAGTTTACCTCAACCATAACGCCTATTTTCCCCCCTGCGTGAATATAGGAAGCAATGATTCCTTCAGGGGTCTCTCTGCCCACCTTTTTTGCAGCCTTTGCAAGCCCTTTAATCCTGAGCAAATCTATTGCCTTCTCAAAATCTCCTCCTGTTTCCTCAAGGGCTTTTTTACAATCAAGAAAAGGTGCACCCGTTCTATCTCTTATCTCTTTTACCATCTGTGGAGTAATCTCAGCCATTACTCTTTTCCCTCCTCAAATTCTGTAATTTCTTCCTCCCCTTCAGAATAAGATACAGGAGCTACATCTTCTTTCTGCTCCATATCCTCACCGTATTCCTTAAAAACAAAGACCTTTCTTTCCACAACAATCGGGGCTTCCTCCTCCTTTGGCTTTACAATTTCGCCGGAAAGAACCCTCTGCTCATATATGTGTCTTCCCTCTATACAGGCATCCGCAATTCTGGATGTAAACAACTTGATGGCTCTTATGGCATCGTCGTTGCTCGGGATCAAGTAATCTGCATCTGAAGGATCACAGTTTGTATCGACAATAGCCACTATAGGAATTCCGAGTTTCCTTGCTTCCCTAACAGCAATGTATTCCTTCTTTGTATCAACAATGAAAACAGCGTCAGGGAGCCTTCTCATATTGATTATGCCGTTTAGAAGGTACTCAAGCTTCTGTATCTGCCTTCTAAGCCCCTTTGCCTCCTTCTTGGGGAGAAGCTCCATCTTACCTTCTTCTTCCAATCTCTTAAGCTCAAGCAGATAATCAACACGAGAACGTATGGTGTGAAAGTTAGTCAAGGTTCCCCCAAGCCAGCGGGTATTAACAAACGGCATATTGCACCTTATAGCCTCCTCTGCAATTATTGCCTGAGCCTGTTTTTTGGTTCCCACAAACAATACCTCACCGCCATTGGCAACAACATCTCTTACAAAGTTATAAGCCTTTTTGAAAAGAACAACTGTTTGCTGAAGGTCTATTATGTGAATCCCATTTCGGCTTCCAAATATATAGGGCTTCATTCTCGGATTCCAATGGCTTATCTGATGGCCAAAATGCACTCCTGCCTCAAGGAGTTGCTTCATATTAATTACATCTCCAACCTGGGTTTCTTCCGCCATAAATTCCTCCTGTGTTTTTAATGCAACTCACTTAAACTATTTATTATTAACATAAAAAAAAGGCTATTTCAACTTTTAACCCCAAACCCCTATTACGCACCTATTGAGTCTCCTGCCTGACTAACGCCCTGCAAACACCGCCAGCACTTAAAATGTCTTGCAAAATCATCAACATCCCACACAAGATCCATTATAAGGTTAAAAAGAGTCTTATCCTTAGTACTGGAGACATTAAAAAGCCTTCCGCACTGTATACAGGAAAAAACTATCTCCTCTTCCATAACAAACATCCTCCTTTAAAATCTGTAAACAAAATTCTATAAAGTTATAGAAATATTAAAAAAAAGCAAGATTTTTGGGATAAAAACACCCAAATACCTTGAAAAGAAGCGGTATTTTTTGTATTTACTTTAATACACTTACCAAAGAAGGGAGAAAGATACAAATGAAGGTACTACTTTTCTTTCTTTTTCTTATCTCCATAGCATTCTGGATAGGAAGTATGTTTTTCTTCTCACTCTTTACAGCACCCACTGTTTTTAAAGTCTTACCCCAACAACAGGCAGGTAATCTGATATCGCATATATTTTCCAAATACTATACTGTAGCATACATCTGTGGCCTAATTGCTCTTATCACCTCATCTGTTATCTGGTTTGTAGAAAATAACGGCAAAAGAAATATCTATCTTGCAAGAGTAATACTTATCTTGGTTATGCTTGTGCTCATGGTGATTGCAGGTGAGATAATAAGACCAAAGGCACTAGAAGCAAGAGCCAAGTTAAGAGAACTCCCAAGCAATTCCGCAGGTTATCTAGAGAAACAAAAAAGATTTGCCAAACTCCACACCGTATCCGTTGCAATAAACGCTACGGTTTTTCTACTCGGTGTAACCACCGTTTTTATTACAGCCTATACAATTAAGGAGTGATAAATTTGGGTTCTTGTTTGGTAGTAGCTGGGGAGAAGAGTGGTTGTGGGAAGACCACCGTATCTCTTGGGCTTATGAAGGCCTTTTCTTTAAGGGGTTTTAAGGTTCAGGGGTTTAAGGCTGGGCCAGACTACATTGACCCATCATACTACAAGCTTGCAACCGGTAGGGAGGGGAGGAATCTTGATCTGTGGATGCTTGATGAGGATACAGTGCTTGAGCTATTTGATAGGAATTCAAGTGGTGTTGATATATCGATTGTAGAAGGTGCAATGGGTCTTTTTGATGGTGCCTACCCAGATGATAAAGGGAGCAGTGCACATGTGGCAAAAGTGCTTAAGGCCCCTGTTATACTTGTTGTAGATGCAGGTGGGAGTTCAACCTCAATTGCAGCAACCATTTTAGGTTTTAAGCTGTTTGACAGTGGGTTAAGAATTGAGGGGGTTATTCTTAACAAAGTAGGGGGTGAGTCTCATCTAAATCATTTAAGAAAGGCAATAGAGGAGAGAACGGGGATAAAGGTTCTGGGAGGGATTCCTAGGGTAGAGGACATAGCCCTGGGGGAGCGCCATCTTGGGCTTATTCCTGCAGTTGAGGGAGATAGGTTAAGCGAAAAGATAGAGAGGGTTTCAACACTTTTAGAAAAGCACCTTGACCTGGGATACATCTTAAAGATTGCAAATAGTTCTCCGGATATACCGGTTTACGAAAAGAGGGTATTTATAGGTGAAAAAAGGGAGAAGGTAGTAAGGGTTGGGGTTGCAAGGGACAGGGCCTTTTCATTTTACTATGAGGACAATCTTGATATTTTAAGGTTCTATGGTTGTGAGGTGGTTTTCTTCTCACCTACAGAAGATGAGAGGCTTCCCCGTGGTCTTGATGCAATCTTTATAGGGGGTGGTTTTCCTGAGGTTTATGCTGATACCCTTGAGCACAATAGAGGGTTAAGGGAAGAGATAAAGGCTTTTTCCATATCTGGGAAACCAGTATATGCTGAGTGTGGGGGGCTTATGTATTTAGGCAAAGAGATAGAGACTGTTGAGGGCAAGAGGTTTGCCATGGTTGGAGCCATACCGGTAAAAACTGTTATGAGAGGAAGGATTAAAGCACTTGGCTACAGGGAGGTTGTTGTTGAAAAAGATGTAAGCTTCTTTAAGGCAGGGGATAGATTTAGAGGGCATGAGTTTCACTACTCAGAGCTTATACATGAAAGAGAGCCAAACTTTGCATTTAAGGTAATAGGCTCAACAGGAAAAACTGCAAAAGAAGGTATATTTTTTAAAAACACACTTGCTTCATATACCCACATCCACCTTGCCTCTAACCCAAACTCAGCAAAGAAAATCCCAGAGAGGATAAAAGAGATATCAAAAAACACACAAATATAGCAAGCTAAAAACCCGGGTATTTTGTAAATCCTTATTTAAAATCAAGCACCTCCTAAGCCCGCATTTAAACACCCCCGACAGGGGTACAACCGTGTTTAGTAGTATAACTTTAGTCTTATATTTTTAATAGGCAAAACTTTTTCAGTTTTAAAAACCCAACTGATGTCTGATTGACTTTATGGAGCTAAATTTATATGTGGTAAATAGGGATGGTGTTTATTATGGATAACCCAAAGATTTATCTAAAGAATCCCTCTGTTGTATGCACAGAGATAGAAGATGGAGCGGTTCTTCTAAACCTGGATACCAAATACTACTACAGTCTGAATGAGACAGGGTTAAGGATCTGGAAGATTATGGATGAGTGTAGAAGTTCTTTAGAGGTAGCAAAGAGGTTAGCCAATGAGTATGCAGTCAGTGTAGAGAGGGCAAGGGAGGGTGTGGAGAGGTTAATGGGGGAGTTAGAGAAGGAGGGGTTGATTATAACAAAGAAAGGAGGTGATTAAGGTGGTAGAGGAAAAGAAGGAATTTATAGAACCAGAACTCATCAAACACGAAGAACCACTCGATACTGTAACTGCGGGAGTGACATCAATTTACCATGATGCTGAGGTTTAGTAAATTAAGCCCTTATGCAGTAAGGGCTTAATTTAGCAGTGATAGGTGGTATTCCTTATTGATAGTAAAAGGAATACCACCATTTAAGTGTTTTTGTAAGAAGAAAGAAATTGCCCACTTCTTGGAAAAAGAGAGATTATATATCCACATGACAGATTTCTAAAGGAAATGCGGAAGAAAGGCCATAAACCACTAAACAGAATTAACACTTACCTTAAAAATCCCTCAGTTTTATGCACTGAATTAGAAAGTGGAGCGGTTCTGTTAAATCTGGAAACCAAGTGTCACTATAAACTGAACCAAACTGGACTAAGGATTTGGCAGCTTATAGATGAATTTTCGAATCCCATAGACATTGCACAAAAATTGGCAGAAGAGTACGCAGTAGATAAAGAAAAAACCATAACAAGCGTGGTTAAGCTGATTAAAGAACTCCAAAAGGAGGAGATAATTCTATTAGATAAAACTAGCAAGGAGAATAAAGAGAATGAATTTGTCCTCGTACTTACAGGAGATTCGATAATTACAAGGAGACTCTCAGTTTACGAGGAAGAAGAATTCTTATCCGTTATAGAACTTATTAGAAAGGCAGATATAAGGTTTACGAACCTAGAGGTATTAATCCACAACTATGAAGGTTATCCCGCAGCAGAAAGCCATGGCACACACATGGCAGCTGAACCGTTTGTTGCTAAAGAACTCAAATGGGTTGGTTTCAATTTGGTATCACGAGCCAACAACCATGCGATGGACTACGGTATAAAGGGCTTGATGACAACATCAAAACTACTGGATGAAGTTGGCTTAGTACATGCAGGTGTAGGAAAGAATCTAGCCTTAGCAAGAGCCCCGGCATACCTTGAGACAAAATCAGGAAGAGTAGCCCTTATATCATGTTCCTCTACATTTCCCACTTTTTTTAGAGCTGGTGAACAAAGACGTGATATAAAAGGTAGGCCTGGGCTTAATCCTCTCCGTTATCAAACCACCTACGTAGTTGATTCTCAATTTATGGATGAAATTAAAAGGATAAGCTCACTATTGAAGATTCCTTTAGCAGGATCAAAAGAATCGTTTAAATTCTTAGGAAGCAGATTCATGGTAGGTGATTATCCCAAGATTATTACGACTCCTTTTGAATTGGACCTGAAGGGAAATATCGAATCAATAAAAGAAGCCAGAAGACAAGCAGATCTGGTGCTTGTGTCACATCATGCTCATGAAGCCAATGGGGAAATCGGAATACCCGCTGAGTTTATAGTCACATTCGCTAGGGCTTCCATAGATGCAGGTGCAGATGTTTTTATAGGTCATGGTCCACATGTACTAAGGGGGATAGAGATTTATAAGGATAAGCCTATATTCTACAGCCTTGGTAATTTCATATTCCAATTTGAAACCGTAAAGTTTCTTCCCGCTGAAGCATACGAAGATTACGGGCTTGAGAGTAGTTCTTCCCCGGCTGATCTGTATCGTATTAGAGAAAAAAAGGGGAAAAGAAAAACTGGCTTTTCTACTAATCCAATCTACTGGGTAAGTGTTCTTCCACAAATAACTTTTAAAAACAGGATTTTATGTGAAATAAATTTATATCCAATTACCCTAGGGTTTGGTAATCCCATACACAAGAGAGGGTATCCAATGCTTGCTAACAAGACATTGGGTCAAAGAATAATAAATAGGCTAAAACAACTATCATTACCTTTTGGTACTGGAATTACCTATGAAGATGGAGTTGGCATAGTAAAAATCAAATAACAATAAAAGGGTTCGCAAAAGAGAAATCTATATAATCTAAGTTAATTAAGTAGAAGGAGCCATTTGACACTTTGAAGGTTAATAGTCCGAAGCAATTTACCAGAAGAAAATTCATCGGGACAATAACACTATCATCGTTCCTATCTTTACTAATACCAACAGCCTACTTTTTCTCCTTACGAAATACAAAAAAAAAGAAAATCTCACTTACTTCCCGAAATCTAATTAGCGGGAAATTTGAATTCTTCACCCCATACCAGGCAACAGTTATAGATGAGGCTTTGTCTCTTATTATCCCTACTGACGAGGATCCGGGGGCAAAGGAAGCAGGTGTGGTTTTTAAACTGGATGGCATCGTTGCAAGTTCTGATAAATTAAAGGAGCTATACACAAAAGGAATAGAATGGCTGGATTACATGGCTGAGAGGGTTTTTGAAAGGGAGAGTTTTCTTGATTTGAATCACAATGAGAAGGTTAAGATTCTAAAAATAGCCAACTCTAGTGGGCTTTCCTATATCTATAAGGTTTTTCTCTTCCTAAGATATCGGGGAACCAGAACAGCAAGGGGATTCTTTAAAACGTTAAAGCAACAAACCATTGAAGTATTTTACACAAGTGAGATGGGTTGGAAAGTTGTTGGCTACGATGGACCACCTCAGTGGTCGGGAAATCCCGATTACAATGAGTGTTCTTTGTGAGTTATGAGTAAGGAAAAAGAAGTAGACGTATGCATAATAGGTTCAGGAGCCGGTGGAGCAGTTGTAGCCTACGCACTTGGAAGAGCTGGATTTTCTGTAGCGGTTCTTGAAGCCGGTCCACGTTTTGACCCCATACGTTACCACATGAATAAAAAAGAATGGGAAAAGAATCCTTACCCGTTTGGAGGCCCACCAGAAGAAAAGGCAAAGAATCTCTATACCTATGGCATTCCTGAAAAACTTAACCCCTCTTATGAATATCTACGCTCAAAATCCAAGATTCGCGGTTTCTACAACAATACTGATAGAAGAAAGCCTCCCTCTATTCAAAGGGTAAAGGGTGTTGGGGGCACTACCCTTCATTACCAGGGTGAAGCACATCGCTTTTCAGCTTATGGATTTAAACCCAAGTCCTTATACGGAGTAGCAGAGGACTGGCCTCTTGGTTACGAAGACCTAGAGCCTTACTATGAGGAGGTAGAGACTTTTCTGGGTGTTTCTGGAACAAACCAGAATCCTTTTAAGCCCCCAAGGGGTCCTTTCCCACATCCCCCTCATGAGCTTAGCTGCGCTAGTAAAAGAGTAAAAGTTGGGTTTGATAAACTTGGGCTCCATCTACTGCCAAACTCTCTTAACATTCTTTCAAGACCATATGATGGCAGACCTGCTTGCAACTACTGTAACGGTTGCTACTATGGGTGTATGATGCGAGCCAAGGGAAGTATGGATGTAACTTTTTTACCGAAAGCCGAAGCCATGGGAAACGTAGAAATCAAGCCGAATTCAGTGGTAAGAGAAATTACTGTGAATAAGCACGGTAGAGTTAACGGTGTTATCTACTTCGATTCCAAGAAAGTAGAAAAAAGACAAAAGGCAAAAATGGTGGTTCTCTCCGCCGGTGCCCTTGAATCTCCAAGGCTTCTTCTTAATTCGAGGTCATCTCTTTTCCCGGATGGGCTTGCAAACACAAGTGGCATGGTGGGAAAGTTTTTTATGGAAACGATAGTTTATGCCGTTACGGTTCTTTTCTCCGAGCAGATACATTCTTACAAAGGGCTACAGATAGACAGCCGTGCCTGGGATTACAACGAGCCGAGAAAGGAAAACTCGTTTTTTGGCGGAGTTGTATTTGGTGTTTCTGCTCTTGATTTACTGGGACCACTTCGTTATGCAAAAAGCCTAGCTCCTGGATGGGGAAGCGAGCACAAGGACTTTATGAGAAAATACTTTGGGCATGCAATTAATATTTTCGCAATCGGTGAACAACTTCCCCAGGAGAACAATACTATAAGTATCGATCCGGAAGTAAAGGATTACTACGGTATTCCGGTTGCTAAAGTTACAACAAAGCTGAGCAAAAATGACCTTGAGATGCTATCCTTTATGTCAAAAAAATGTAAGGGGATCGCGGAAGCAGCAGGGGCGGAAGAAATAGTTAGAGAGTTTAGCTCTTATGATTTGAGCATGATTTCCCACATGGGTGGGACCTGTAGAATGGGAATAAACCCAAATAAATCCGTTGTAAATTCTTACTGTCAGAGTCATGACATAAAAAACCTCTTTATTATTGACAGTAGCTGTTTTGTAACACAGGGAGGAGGAGACAGCCCTTCTCTAACCATCCATGCCATAGCATTAAGGGCCTCAGACTACATAGTAAGCGAAGTAAAAAAGGGGAACATTTAAGCTTTGGTTTGTTCATCATGGAAATCACAGTGCTATAACTTTAGTCTTATATTTTTAATAGGCAAAACTTTTTCAGTTTTAAAAACCCAACTGATGTCTGATTGACTTTATGGAGCTAAATTTATATGTGGTAAATAGGGATGGTGTTTATTATGGATAACCCAAAGATTTATCTAAAGAATCCCTCTGTTGTATGCACAGAGATAGAAGATGGAGCGGTTCTTCTAAACCTGGATACCAAATACTACTACAGTCTGAATGAGACAGGGTTAAGGATCTGGAAGATTATGGATGAGTGTAGAAGTTCTTTAGAGGTAGCAAAGAGGTTAGCCAATGAGTATGCAGTCAGTGTAGAGAGGGCAAGGGAGGGTGTGGAGAGGTTAATGGGGGAGTTAGAGAAGGAGGGGTTGATTATAACAAAGAAAGGAGGTGATTAAGGTGGTAGAGGAAAAGAAGGAATTTATAGAACCAGAACTCATCAAACACGAAGAACCACTCGATACTGTAACTGCGGGAGTGACATCAATTTACCATGATGCTGAGGTTTAGTAAATTAAGCCCTTATGCAGTAAGGGCTTAATTTAGCAGTGATAGGTGGTATTCCTTATTGATAGTAAAAGGAATACCACCTTTAAGTTATGAAGAAAAAAAGGAGTACATTTATTGAAAAAGAGCTCGTATGTAGTTCAAGGTTTTATTATAGATGTTTTTTGTAAAAACAACCTGAACTCAATTATCTCAACCTATTTTAATCGACTTTACAGCGGGAAAAAGCGTTCTGATGCAAAATCCCTTGAATTTGAGTTTTATATAACAGAAAAGCCCTATCCTATTCCATCCGGTCTAGTTCGGGTAGTTAAATCTCCTCTCTTAACTTACTACAGAAAGGGCAAGGAAATCTATTTTATCTCTGAAGACGGTTCCACCGTTTGCTTGAATCCAACTGCAAGGAGTGCAAAGGGATTTATTAGGAGGGAAACCCTAAACAATTCACTTGTGCTATATTCTCTGATAGGTGCCTGTCTTTTAGAAAACCTTAAGTACCTTGGGCTCTACTTTCTGCACTCTGCTGCTTTATACGGTAACGGGATAGGATATCTAGTCTCAGGCGATGGTGGGTGTGGAAAGACCACCATATCTATAAGTCTGGTTCGTGAGGGTTTTAAATACGTTTCCGATGACTCTTTATTACTTGAGGAGATAGGCGAAGAAGTAGTCGTTCACCCACTCTATACAAACTTCCATATAGACCAGAATTTAGCCGAGTGCTTTCCAGAAATAGCGGGGGACAAATGTCTTTCAATTCCAGAGGGTTCTAAGGTATCGGTGGATATATCAAAGATATTTCCAGACTCATTTATTCCCCACCTGAGACCGGATATAATAATCACCCCAAAAATCACTTACAATGAGAAAAGCCAGTTATACCCTATAAGCCAATTAGAGGTATATAAAAGACTCCTCAAACAAATTCCGTTAGCAGTTGATAAAGAGGTTTCCAAAAACCAACTAAATGCGCTGGAGAAACTGGTTAAACAAACAACCTGTTTTGAGCTTCTAAGCGGTAAGGACATACATAAAGACCCCAAAAGATTGGTTAGTCTCATATGTGAGGTAACAACATTATGGTAATTATAAGAAAGCTAAACTCTAATTTTAACTCAGTTGAAGAAGTCATATTATTTTTTAGAATTTTTCTTCTTATAACCTTCCTTCCTTTGCTTACCAGGTTCCTATCAGTTCCAAGACTTATGAAAGTAATTACACCCAGGAATCTAAAAGTTTGTAAAAACCTGGATGAGGAAACCAGGATAGAAAAACTGGTAAAATTCACAAATTATGTATTGAGCTTTAACTTTTGGATATACAAAAACACATGTCTAAAGCGCTCTCTGGTTCTTTACCACTTTTTACGCAGGTCTGGAATAAACGTTCATATATGTTTTGGAGTAAGATATAAAGACCGCCTACCAGATACTGAAAAGAAAAAGAAACTAGAGGGACATGCCTGGCTTCTCTACAATGGAGATATTTTCCTGGAAAGCAATACTGAAATAACCAAGACATACAAAGTAACCTATTGTTTTCCGGAGGTAAAGGAGGAAGTTGGAGAAGCAATTATTAACCATTCCTAGGAATTATTAACCATGAATCTATCTAATGAAAACAGATTGCTACTATACTGTGCCCAAGTTGAGATTCCTCAAGATATACTGAATGAGGTTAAGCATCTTACCAACTCCCCTCTAAACTGGGAAGAGGTACTAGAGGCCGCCTCCTGGCATGGGATTACCTCACTGCTCTACCACAACCTAAAGAACATACGGAAAATCCCCAGAGAAATAATGAACCATCTTAAAAATGCCTACTTTGGAAACATTGTAAGAAACCTGTATCTGTATTCAGAACTTAACAGGATCTTGGATAAGTTCTACAAGAACGATATAGAGGTCATTGTCCTGAAAGGAGCGGCTTTGGCTAAAACCGTATACCGTGATATCGGTTTAAGACCTATGGCTGACATTGATCTCATGGTAAGAAGAGAAAACCTTCCCCTAATATGGAAACTAATGCACGAGCTAAACTACGGTTTAATGGGCAATAAACCTCCAGAGTGGTATATAGAAAACCACCACCATCTACGTTACAAACACATGGAAAAACCTATCTTAATTGAAATTCACTGGCATATAGCGGATAAATCTCACCCATCTCGAATTCGTATTACCGATACCACTATCATTGAAAGCTGGTGGAAAAGAAGTAAACTCCTAGAGTTTGAGGGAAAGAAGACCCTTATTCTCTGTCCAGAGGATTTATTACTTCACCTTTCACTTCACTTTCTTAAACACCGTTTTATAAAAGGCAGATTTACGAGCAAATCCGCACTTATACAGCTATGTGATATTTATCAAACCCTTAAGCATTACGGAGACAAACTAGACTGGACAGGACTTAGGTCTGAAGCTGAGAAATACAAGGTATATGAACTTATCAATCTTACCCTTTGCATCGTAAGAGATTTTTGGGGTGATAATAAAGGTATCTTTGGTTACGCACTTAAAGATTTTAGCCTGTCAAGTTCAAACTACAGAAAACAGTTGGAACTTATAAAGAGTAAGATCCTTCTCAGGGAGGACCCCCTTTTTGATGGTTTCATTCCTTTACTGAAAGCAGATACGTTTCAAAAGAAGCTAAAGGTAATTATAAGAAAAATCTTTCCCCGTTCACACGTTCTTTCAAAGAAATACACCGTCTCTAGATCATCCAAGAAGCTCTATCTTTATTATTTTATTCATCCATTTAAGCTCTCATTAAAATACGGGAAATTGATTTTAAGGATCTCAAATACTAAGAAGTGGACAAGAGAGGAAGTAACCCTTAATAAATGGATAAACCCTAGAGGTTAAGATGTTTAGGCATAAAATACGTGCAATCCCATGGAAAATTAAAAGATCACACGGAGGCCCATTTTGCTATATGCGGTAGAGACACTTAACCTTACAAAAAGGTTCCCAGTGCAAAAAAGATACCGTGATTTGCTCCTGCGTCCTTTTTACAGTAAAGAGATAACAGCTCTAAAAGATATAAACATCAAAGCAAGAAAAGGAGAGATCTTTGGCCTTCTAGGTCCAAATGGAGCCGGTAAAACTACCCTTATAAAGATCCTATGCACCTTGATACTTCCCACATCAGGAAAAGCGTTTGTTAACGGCCTGGATGTTACAAAAGATGAAAAGAAGATAAAAAAGATAATAGGATATGTGGTAAGCGATGAAAGGAGCTTTTATTGGAGGCTTACAGGAAGGCAAAATCTTTTTTTCTTTGCAAAACTCAATAACATCTCCAACAGGGAAGCCAGTATTACAATAGAGAGGCTTTTAGAGTTTATGGAGCTTACACATGATGCTGATAGAATGTTTAAGGACTACTCTACGGGGATGAGACAAAAACTAGCAATAGCAAGGGGACTTCTTACAGACCCTGAAATTATTTTTATGGATGAACCCACCAGAAGCTTAGACCCAATTACGGCACAAAACCTGAGAAAACTTATAAAGGAAAAAATCGTAGGAGAAGCAAGGAAAACGGTTTTTATTTCTACCCACAACCTACACGAGGCAGAGGAACTGTGTGATAGAATCGCTATAATTCACAGGGGAGAAGTAAAGATTACCGGTACAGTAGAGGAAATAAAAAGAAAATTAGACCCAAATAGAAGGTACGTAATCGAGCTTAAAAACCCACAAAATGGTCTATTACAGAGTATTTACAACTTAACTTCCCCAGGGAAAGTCAAAGTAATACCGGATGGCCCTTTCCCCTGTAACATCCAGATTGAGATTGAAACTACAGATAGTAACGGAAGCATATCACAGGTGGTAAAAGAAATAGTAGGTATGGGTGGTGATATATGCTCCCTTTATGAGAAAGAACTCTCCTTAGAAGAGCTTTTTCTGGGGGTTATTGATACAGAAAATAGAATGGCAGGAAGGTAGCATAAATGGCCTTATTTATAGAAAAACCGCTTGCTTTTGTCTGGAGAGATTTTATAAATGAAACAAGCTACAAGTTTTCATTCCTTTTGCAATTCTTTGGTATATTCATATCAACTTTGATTTTTTTCTTCCTCTCAAAACTCCTTGGAGATACTGGAGCATCCTATCTTAAACCATACGGAGGAAACTACTTCTCATTTGTTCTTATCGGAATTGCATTCTATAGCTATCTTGGAATATCAATACACAGTATCTCTAAAAGCATTAGAGAAGGACAGATGTTTGGGACACTTGAGGCTCTCCTTGTAACCCAGACTGGGATCCCAACTATTATAATCTCATCGTCTCTTTATAGCTTTATATGGGCTTCTTTTAGAGTAGCAGTTTACTTACTACTAGGGAGTCTTGTATTCGGTGTTAACATGGGTAATGCAAATCTCGTAGGGGCTTTACTCATCTTGATTCTAACGATTCTCTCTTTTGGCAGTCTAGGAATAATCTCTGCAAGCTTTATTATGATATTTAAAAGAGGAGACCCCGTAAGCAGGTTTTTTACCGGAATATCCACCCTACTTGGAGGGCTTTACTATCCCGTTTCTGTTCTACCCGAGTGGCTTCAAAACCTTTCCTACCTTCTTCCTATTACCTACTCTCTTGAAGGAATGAGACTAGCTCTACTTAAGGGCTACTCCTTGAGCATGTTAATGCCAAATATTGCCCCACTTGTAATCTTCTCAGTTATCATGCTACCAATTAGCATAATGGCTTTTGGATATGCCATAAAGAGAGCAAAGATAGAGGGCACTCTTACACACTATTAGCCTTGGTTCCAAAATTATCTCTTGAAACCCACATTGGTAGCACAAAAGCTGACCTTATAGCCCTAAAACAAACTTCCTAAAAACACCGGTATGGTTGGACAAAGTTGAAACCGATATGTACCAAATGAATGAAAAGAAAAAACCTTGTGCGATAAGGAGAAAAAATCCACGGGTTCAACAAAGATTGGAAATGTTTAAAGAGAAAAAGTGTTAGAGAACTGCTTGAAACACTTACGTCCCCGGGCGGATTCGAACCGCCGACCTCAGGATTAGGAATCCTGTGCTCTATCCTTCTGAGCTACGGGGACAGCAAAGGGGTAAGATTGAAACACCTTACCTGACGTTTTATTATATCTACTGTAAAAGTAGGTGTCCATAGCCCTGGCAAACAAAGAAAAAAATCTCTAAACAATGAAAGAGATTTTTGTATTAGACAACTTCGATATTAAGGAGATTCTAGAGAAGCTCTCAAAGCATGGAGCTACTTCTCTAGAGATTCTAAAAAAAGACTTTAGGATGCTCCTTCTAGAAGAAGCAAAAAAGTATCCCTATACCGAAGAGAAAGAATACGTAGGCAGTGGAGAAAGGGTTGTAAGGCAACAGATGGCCACATTTAGCGATTTCCCTGATGAAAGCCTATTTATAACATTAAGAGACTCCTTTCAAGCCCTTCTTGAAAAACATCTGGCAAATCTGGAGGTATATCCATTTGAAGTGCAACTTAACTTTAACTCAATGGTACTTCAGAGGTATCCAAAAGGTTCAATAGGAATCTCCCCACATAGAGATGGGTTAAGTTATATAAACCTTATATGTATCTTCAACCTAGCAGGATACGGCAGGTTTTTTGTATGCGCAGATAGATCCGGCAGGGAATCAAAAGAGATAATCTCACTCCCCGGATGGGTAATCCTTCTTAAAGCACCCGGTCTATTTGGCTCCAAAGAAAGGCCATTTCACTATGTAACAGACATTAGAGGAACAAGATACGTATTTGGGCTCAGACAGAAATTAGCCTACACAACTACCACTGAATCCTCTGTTCCGTAGATGTTCCTTTCGTATCTGTCAGCATGCCAATCGTTTTCCCAGCGATGTCCATCTATTAGGTACTTAAACCTGTATTCCCTTCCGGTTTCGAGCTCAAGCGTTACGGTAAAATCACCGTTTTTAAGCCTTTTCATAGGGGTTGCTTCTTTATCCCAGTTGTTAAAGTCCCCAACTATCACTACACTCTTAGCATCAGGTGCTGCCTCTTTTGGAAGCCTAAAAGTAACCTTACAAAGAGATTTGGACTTTAAATACTGTTTTTTTATACCCCGGGTTCCGCTCTCTTTCTGAGACTTAGCAGTCCCCCTTTTAACCCCTCTACCTGCCGGGCTCTGTTTCCTACCAGCCATAAAATCCTCCCTTCTTTATTGTAAATTAGATTAAACCAACCCACGCTCCCAAGCCACATCCCACCATCTGTAAGGACAAATCCACCCGTACTTACTTATCTTTCTTCTTAAGAATTTTATCCCTTACATCCTTTGGCAAATGTCTTTCAAGATACTCAACCACAGCTTCCCTTACAATCTGTGCGGGTCTCATCTTAAGGTACCACTGAGACTGATTTAGCATATTTACAAATTCCTTGGAAGCCTTTACGTAAATAGCCTTTTCCATAGGCTTGCTTTTTTTCTTCCCCTTCATAAGAGAATATATAACATATTGTTTATATAAAGACAACGGCCTATATTTTAGTACCTTGCCAGGGCTCCACCATCAACAACTATTACCTGACCTACCATATAGTCTGAGGCCCTAGAAGCAAGAAGAACAGTAACGCCTTTTAAATCGTCTTCTCCTCCAAACCTTCTTGCGGGAATAGAGCGTAGAAGATCTTCTCCCTTTCTCATTTTATCTGGATTAAGAACTGGATCTGTCATATGTGTTGGAAACCAACCAGGAGCAATTGCATTTACGTTTATATTGTGCCGAATCCACCTGACACCAAGCTCCCTTGTTAACGCAATAACACCTCCCTTTGTTGTAACGTAAGCCGGTGCACTTACAACCTCTGTGGTTCCAAATCCCATTATAGAGGCAAGGTTTATTATCTTTCCCCCTTTTGCTTTAATCATAACCTTTCCAACCTCTCTACAGCAGAGGAAAGTACCCGTAAGGTTAATTCTTAAAACACTTTCCCAGTCCTTAAGCTCAGTATCCTCAGGTAATCCTCCCATTGCAATGCCAGCGTTGTTAACCAATATGTCTATCCTACCAAACTCAGAAATAACTGAACTCACCAGCCCCTTGACCTCCTCCTCACTAGAGACATCACATCTTAACGCAAGGGTCCTAACTCCTGTGTTTTTAGATATCTCTTCTGCGGTTTTAATGCATCCATCCAAGTTTCTAGCGCATATAACTACGTTTGCCCCGGCCTCTGCAAGAGCTTCAGCCATCTGCTTTCCAATACCTGTATATCCTCCTGTTACTATGGCCACCCTGTCAGACAGATCAAAGAGTTGCTTTACGTTCATGGTTACCTCTCCTGTAAAGAGATTATCCTCCAGCACTCCACTTTGTAACCCCCGGCTCCGTCATAGACCAGGGATCAAGGAGCCTATTAAGCTCATCTTCTGGTAGAATCTTTCTTTCAAGGGCTACCTGCCTTACCGTCTTCCCCGTTTCATAGGCCTCCTTTGCAATCTTTGCAGCCTCATCGTAACCTATTATGGGAGCAAGAACAGTACACATGGCAAGGCTCTTCTCTATCATCTCCTCACAACGCTCCTTATTAGCCTTTATACCCACTATACACTTTTCAGTAAACACACGGGAAACACTGGATAGAATAGCAATAGATTGAAGAAGGTTATGAGCTATCAAGGGCATCATTACATTAAGCTCAAAGTTGCCAGATTGACCCGCTATGGTAATTGTAACATCGTTTCCCATAACCTGAGCAGCAACCTGACACACAGACTCTGCTATAACCGGGTTTACCTTACCGGGCATAATGGAAGAACCCGGCTGAACGGGGGGAATAAGGATCTCGCCAATTCCACAGCGTGGGCCACTTCCTAACCACCGTATATCGTTTGCTATTTTCATAAGGCTTACAGCCACCGTCTTTAGCGCTCCGCTTGCTTCAACTGCAGCATCTCTTGCTCCCTGAGCCTCAAAATGGTTTTCTGCTTCCCTAAATTTAATACCTGTCATTTTTGTTAGGTACTTAGCCACAAGGCTTCCAAACTTAGGGTGAGCATTTATCCCTGTTCCAACTGCTGTTCCACCAATTGCAAGCTCAGAGAGATGGTTTCTTGTTCCCTCAACCCTTCTTATACCGTGCTCAATCATGCTTGCATATCCGCTAAACTCTTGGCCTAATCTGATCGGGGTTGCATCCTGAAGGTGTGTTCGTCCTATCTTCACTATCTTATCGAATTCCTTTGCCTTCTTAGCCAAAGCCTTGTGAAGAGTTTTGAGTGCTGGCAACAGGTCTTTCTCTATCATCTCAAGAGCTGATACATGAATGGCTGTAGGGATCACATCGTTACTGGACTGACACATATTTACATGGTCATTTGGATGAACTGGTTTTTTATCCCCTATCTTTCCGCCCAGTATCTCATTTGCACGATTTGCTATCACCTCGTTAGCATTCATGTTTGTAGAGGTGCCAGAACCTGTCTGAAATATATCGAGAACAAAGTGCTCATCAAGCTTACCCTCCACAACCTCTTTTGCTGCCTTAACTATAGCGTTGCCAATCTTCTTCGGTAGCAGACCAAGCTCCATGTTCGCCTGAGCAGCAGCAAGCTTTATTAAACCAAGTGCCCTTATAAACTGCCTTGGAAAACGTATACCGCTTATAGGGAAATTCTCTATTGCCCTTGCAGTTTGGGCTCCATAATAAGCGGTAGCAGGAACACGCATCTCCCCCATGGAATCGCTTTCAATCCTAAATTCTTCCTGCATCTTTTACTCACCTCCTTCTTGTTGGTTTTCCGTTTCAATAATGCCATAAAATATCAAGGAGTAGAAATCTATCTGAGTTATTGAGCATGTCAAACAAGAAAGACCTATTTTACTCCAAAGTAGAAGCAAACCTAAAACATTGACATTATCTTAGAGGGTATACGTCTTAGGGCTTGCTTAACCCTTACCATGGATTCCAAAGCACTTTCCTTCCCACTAAAGACCAGGCTGAACACAGAAGGAACAAGAAAAAGTGTAAACACAGTCGAGACTGAAAGCCCTCCTACAACCACACTACCAAGCCCCCTATACAGTTCAGAACCTGATCCCGGGAAAAGCACAAGAGGTAACATACCAAAAACGCTTGTCATTGTACTCATAAAAATAGGTCTTATACGGTTCCTCACAGAGCTGGTTATTGCTTCGTTTAACTCCATCCCTTCATCACGAATATAATTCAGAGCCTGATGTACAATCAATATCGCATTGTTTACAACTATACCTATAAGGATTATAAATCCCAACATGGTAAGGACATCAAGGGGTTGGTACACAAACCTGTTTAATATAAAAAGCCCGAGAAACCCCCCAAAAGAAGCAAGTGGAACACTAAACATAATTACAAAAGGATAAAGGAAGCTCTCAAATAAGGATGCCATAAGAAGGAACGAGATCACGGCTGCAAGGACAAAGTTCCACTGAAGAGACTTCCTAAGCACGGTTAAATCATCTGCAGTACCGCTAACTATTATGTTATAAGCCCCGCCAACTTCTCCGCTTGCTCTGAGAGGAAGAAGTATGTTTTGTTGAATAACATCAAGAGCCTCTTCAAGAGGCATCTCCTCCGGAGGTCTTACCTGAATTGTTATGGCCCTTTGACGCTCGTAGTGGTTTATTTGTTCGGGTCCGGTTGTCAACTTAACATTGGCTACTGATCCTACGGTAACAAGTTTCCCACTTGGAGTGTTTATAAAAAGAGACTCTATATCCTGGGTGTGGGTAATATACCTACTGTCACCTTTAAGGGTAAGATCTATTTCTTCTCCATCAAGCAGGTAATCGCTAACCTTTGCCCCCTCAACAAGGGCTCTTACCATAAAACCAAGCTCCTCGTTGGTAAGTCCAACATCCGAAGCCCTTACCCTATCGGTCACCACCTGTATTTCTGGATGTCCGAGCTCAAGGCTGGGAATAGGCCTAACCTGTGAACCGGGAATGTTCTGTAGAACCTGAGAAAATATCTTCTGCCCCAGATTAACCAGCTTTCCCAGCTCAGGGCCTGTAATCTGTATATCTATTGCCCTGCCCTCACCTATTCCCCTCTGGAAAAGGCTTGTCTGGGTAACAACCCCAATCATTCCCGGAATCTTTCTAAGTACCCTCTGCAAAAGCGGTATTAACTCACGCACCCTCTCAGGCTCTTTGGCAACAGCACCCATAATTACCTGCCGTCCTCTTGCCACGTAAAAAAAGTTTGCTATAGGAGGAGCATCGAGCTTCTTTGCTTCGGGTGAGCCAACTTCAGCTTCCCAGTAAGGTCTTAGCTCTTCCTCTATCTGCTTTCCTATTGCCTCAAACTCGTTAACATTGTAACCAGAAGGGGGAAGAAGTATTCCAAAAATCAAGTTCCGGTTCCCTTCAGGAAGATACTCTGCCTTTGGCATCATAATCCAGCTCAGGAAAATTGCTCCAAAAGTAAACAGGCACACAACCAAAACCCTGAGCTTTGTGCTAGAGAGTATTTTTGATACCAGAGATGAAACAGCATTCATAAACCTTTCTGCAATTCCAACAATTCCCCACAAGTTTGCAAAAGATGAGGCTTTACCTGTCCTTGCAATGGTAAGTATCTTGGCTGAGGCACTGGGAATAACCGTTATAGATACTATAAGGCTAAGGATTACAGAAACACTAATTGCTATTGCAATATCTCTAAACAACTGGCCTACCTGCTCTTTGATAAATATTACAGGAAGGAAAACAGCCGCAGTTGTCAGGGTGCTTGCAAGCACTGCCCCCCACACCTCAACGGTTCCATCGTATGCAGCTTTTAGACGGGATTTTCCCATCTGCATATGGCGGTAGATGTTTTCAAGAACCACAATTGAGTTATCCACAACCATTCCAACGGCGAAAGCCATCCCTGCAAGGCTTATTACGTTTATGGTTCTTCCAAGAAAGGCCATGATTATAAAAGTACCAATTACGCTAATTGGTATAGCCACTGCAACAATCAGGGTACTGCTCCCACTCCTTAGAAACAGAAGAAGAACCGCAATGGCAAGGAACCCACCAACAACAAGGTTCTGCTTAACAAGATCAATGGCCTTTACTATGTAGTCTGTCTCATCATATACGTTGTAGAGAACCAATCCTCTTTCCTTTAAAATCCCCTGATTTAGTTCCTCCATGGCCTCACGCAACCCCTTCATTGTCTCAATTGAATTGGCTCCACTTTGCTTTATGGCATTAATCGCAATTGCAGGCTCTCCATTCTGACGCACAGCATAATCAAGCTTTTTATATCCAAGCTCAACCCTTGCAACATCACGAACGTATATTGGATTTCCATTTACGCGAGCAACTATCACATTCTCTACATCCTCAGGGGATTTATATTTACCTATGGTTCTAACTATGTATCTACGTTTTCCCTCATCAAACGAACCTCCACTGTAGTCAGTGTTTTCCTTATCTATTGCCCGAGCAACATCAAGAAGCGTAATTCCACGTGCAGCAAGCGCGTTGGGATCAAAAATAACCTGTATCTCACGTTCCTGCCCCCCAAATACATTTGAAGACCCTACCCCCGGTACACGCTCAAACCTGGGCTTTATATAGTCCTCGGCAAAGTCGTGAAAATGGTTTATATCCACACTGTTTCCCGGAAGCGGCTTAAGAATAAACCAAGCCATTGCACCTGCTCTTGTATCCACACTACGTATAACCGGTTTTTCAGCATCTGCAGGAAAGTCTCTTACCTGATCCAAGCTATTTGATACCTTAACAGTAGCAGCATCTATATCCGTTCCAACAGCAAACTCAAGAACAATAATACCTCCTCCCTCATAGCTCTCACTTGTCATCTTTATTAAACCGTCTATGTTCTTTAGCTCGTCTTCCTGCCTGCGTATTATTTCATTTTCAACCTCCTGCGGACTGGCTCCCTGCCATACATTCTCAACCGTAATCCTTGGCCTTTCCACATCAGGGGTAAGCTGAACCGGAATCCTAAAAAGGGATATAAGACCAAACATCACCACAAAAATTACACCAACCGTAACAGTTACAGGTTTCTTTACCGAGGTTTCAACAAGCTTCATAATTCCTTAACCTCTGCTACCAGCATCTATCTTACTGGAATTCCATCTTGCTTTACAACGTTTACAGGCTGTCCCGGTCGCAGTCTTTCATTACCCCTTATAACCACGAGTTCTCCCACGTTAACAGGTCCAAAAACCTCTATAAGGCTCTTATACGAGATGCCTGTATTAACAGGAACCGGTTTCACGATCCCATTTTCCACAACGAAGACAAACCTCAGGTTATCACGCTCTACGATTGCATCCTTCGGTACAAACTTGGAAACAACTGGCTCACCAACAAGAAACGATACACGTGCCACCATACCGCTTTTTATAATGTGCTCTTTATTCTCAACCCCAACCTTTACAGGAAAAGTCCTCGCATTGAGATCAGCCTGAGGAACTATAGAGAGCACTTTTCCCTCAACTTTTACCCCGGGTAGGGCATCAAACGAAACATACACCCTATCCCCCACCTTTACCTCATTTACGTACCTTTCAGGAAAATCAACCTCGATCTCAACGTTATCTATATCTATAAGCTCCACAACGGCTCCCCCTTCACCAACCCACTGTCCTATTTCGGCATGTTGTTTTGTAATATAGCCATTAAAAGGGGCTAAAACCCTGGCTCTTGATAGATCATAGAGGTATCTCTCTATCTGAGCCTGGAGTTGATCAACACGTCCAGCCCAGGCCTTTTTTTCCGACTCAGCGTCCTGAAGTTGCTGAAGAGAGGCAACTCCTTTTTTGTAGAGTTCCTGGATCCGGACAAGGTTTTTGCTTGCAAGCTCAAAACGGGCTTCTGCCTCAAGTTTTGCAGCCCTTGCCTCACGTAACCTTATCTCAATGGGCTGTGTACGAAACTCTAAGAGCACATCACCCTTTTTTACAAACTGACCCTCCTCAACAAGCATGTTCTCAACATACCCAGCCACCTCACTAGCAACAAGGCTTACCCTATCTGGCTCTACATTGCCAACAACGGTAATGGGCTGTCGAACCCTGTGCTCTTCAACCTCTGCCACAACAACAGGAACGGGAGGGGGTAATTGTTCCTCTGCAGCCATAGAAGAGAGGGTCCCTATATTCCATAGCAAAGAGATCACAAAAGAACACAACATAACAAAGTTAGCACTTCTCATCACAGAACCTCACACCAATTTCCTAGATTAAACCTTCTGTCTCTAAAGCAAGCCTATCGCTTTTTTCTCTTTATACCATTTAGAAAAATCTCCACAAAGGTTTCAACGACCTCTTCCTTTCTGGGATTTCGCTTTCTTCTCTCTCCAAAAAGTTCCTGAACCACAATATAGTTTGCAACCATCCCTATAAAGGCCCGGGCTGCAAGAAAGGGGTTTACCTTTTTAAAGGCCTTTTCGGATATCCTCTCTTCAATGTACTCAGAAAGCAACATGTTTACATACTCAACATAGGTATCAAAGAACATATCAGAGAGCTCGTGTCCTTCAAGTGCGCTAAAGTAGAGCAACCTTAAAAAGGTTTGATCCTTCTCCACACACTCAAACATCTTTAAAGCTATAGATTTAAAGATCAGCCAGTCATCTCTTGTATCTCTGTAGAGCTTAATTGGAGCCTCAATACCCGGGTCCTCTTCTATCTTCTTCTCTATAATTGCACCGTATAACTCCTTCTTTGTAGAAAAGTAACGAAATATTAAAGCCTCATTAACCCCTGCCCTCTCAGCAATCTCTTTCGTTGTGGTACCACTAAAACCCTTCTCAGAAAAAAGCTCTATTGCGGCCTCAAGTATCTTATCCCGTGCGCTTAGCCTTGTTTTTTTTAATTTCTCGGTTGACATTTACCCTAATCGTATTAAAGTAAGTAGTTACTTACACAAAAGTACCATTTTATCTTTTACATGTCAAAGATTAACCGGGAGGTACAGGTAATAAGCCGGATAAGAGTTATTATAATATCTGGGAGGATAAAATGAATATCAGCGGATATGTACTCTTTACCATTCTTACCTTCCTTACAGGAACTCAAGGGCCCTTAAGCCTTTCACTTCAAGAAGCAAAAAGGATAGCTCTTGAGAATAACAGAGATATACAGATAGTACGTAAATCCCTTGATATATCCCGTGGAGACATTAAAGCACAAAAAGGTATATTTGATCCGATATTTAACCTAAACCTATCTTTTACCGACGCCCAAGAGCCTACTGCAAGCACATTCATACCAAGCGGTTCTATAAGCATCAAGGAATTTAACACCCAGAGCGGTATCTCTGGAACCCTTCCAACAGGAACCTTCTATAACCTGTTTAATTTTTCCATAACAAGAACAACAACGGATTCCCCAATTGAGACACTCAGCCCAAACTGGACCACAAACCTTAGCTTTACCATAGGACAAGAGCTTCTTCGAAACTTTGGTCTTGATGTCAACCTAACACCTATAACCGTAGCAAAAATATCAAGTGATATATCTCAGAAAGAGCTTGAAGCTGTAATATCAAACATACTTCTCAATGTGGAAACAGCCTACTGGACAGCAGTAGCTGCAAAACAGGAACTTGAGAACCAAAGGGCGGGACTTGAGCTGGCAAAAGACCTCCGGAGAAGAAACGAGATACAGGTAGAGGTTGGGGTTTTACCACCGGTGGCAATAACACAGGCAAAATCGGAAGTTGCAGCAAGAGAAGTGGATGTGATCAATGCAGAAAACGCACTTCGAGCCGCTGAAGACAGACTAAAAAACCTACTTGCTCTTCCACTTACCCAACAGATTATTCTAACCGATACACCAACAGAGGTTATAAGGTCTTTTAATGAAAGCAACGTGCTTAAAGAAGCCCTTGAGAAAAGACCAGAGATAGCACAGGCAAACCTTGATATAAAGGGTAAGGAAACTCTTAAAAAGTTCTTTTCAAACCAGAGACTGCCAAGCCTCTCAGTTCAAGGAACCTTAAACCTTAAAGGGCTTGGAGGGAAGGAGAACCCAAACCGAATAGTGTTTGGAGATTTGCCTCCCCAACCGATATCGGAGAAATTTAATGATTCCTTCAGGGATTCTTTTAGAAACCTTTTTGAAGCAGAGTTCCCAACATGGCAGGTCCTTGGAGTCTTTAGCTTTCCCATATTTAACTGGACAGCCCGGGGCAACTACATTAAGGCATCAGCAGAGCTTGATAGAAGCGTAATTACATATAAAAAAGTAGTAGATGACGTAACACTTGAGGTAAGAAACGCTATAAGGGAAATAGAAAATAGCATACAGCGAATAGAGGCAGCAAAGAGCTCTATAGAGCTTGCCGAGGAGGTTCTAAGAAATGAGGAGGAAAGACTAAAGGTAGGCGTTGGAACAACAAGGGATGTAATTGAGGCACAAAGAGATCTTATAAATGCAAGAACCCAGCTTATAAATGCAATTGCAAGCTATAACATTGCCCTTGCTCAACTTGAGTATGCAAGAGGGACCATTATGGAGGAAAGTAAGGTGGAGATAGAGTGAGAACAGACTACATATTCTTTAATCTTCTAAAGTACATATAGATCCCAACAAGAAAAGGCTCAAACCTTATTGCCATACTGCCTATAAATCCGTGAATTGAACTCCAAAGAAAAACATCAATCTTATCATCTTTTTCAAATCCCCTACCCGTCATTACAGAGGTCAATCTCTGACCCTCAAGAGAAAAAACAAAGAATATATGTAAGAAAAAAAGGATTAACACAATCCATATATAAACAAGCCTCCGTTTGAGAAGAGGATAGAAAGCAAACATAATCGCAAGGGTTAGAGGGACGTTAAATGTATAAGAATAATTCCTCACCGTTATCTCTATTAGAATCCTTTCCAAACTGTATCTTTCCGGGATAAAACCAACCCTTATTATGCTCTCTTCCATGTGTATCCAGCTAATATGGACATCCTTTACGTAGGATACAAGATGTGAGGCAATATAGGTAATTACCAACCCATAGTAATCTTTTATCCATATCCACACAAGCAGGAAAACTGCGTAAAGCAGTAAAAAAAACAACAAGAATCTTATCCTGCAGCCTCTTTTATTCAGAATCCCTTTTAAGATTGATTTTCCCATGATTGGCAAAATCCACAAATACCAAAAAGATCCCAAAAGAAACAACTATCATAATTCCCTGAAAAACGTATAAATGAGCTATCTCAAATATATCCATATGGTAAACCGCTATAAGAGTAAGCAACACTATTCTTAATACATTTACAACCTGTATACCTATAAATCCAAATAAGATCCCCAAAGCTCTTTTCTTCCATACCGTTGGGAAAGACAGAACTGCAACCGAGTATATAATTACCGCTTCAAGCCCGTTACATCCAAACCTTATATCAAGCGCAAAGGAAGAAAGCTCAAGTATATGACCTTTATACTCAACAGGTATACCAAGCAATAGCAAAGTCTTTGATGTAACCAGCACAATAAACTCAGTGTATAGACCGTTTATATCTACTACTCTACGAACCGGCTCCAGAGAGATTAACAAAAAGAAAATCCCCGTAAGGATTAGATAGATTGCTAGAAAACGTTTTAAGGAACTGTTCTTTTTTGGTAAATTATTACCCATTTTATTTTCAAGTAAGTATATATCACATATAAAATTTTTATAGATATTGTACTATATATTGACAAAATATCATATTTGGCTCTAAAATTAGCCAAAATATCCAATTTGGGAGCTTGTACAAAGATGAAAGAGAAGAGCCTTTCAATTCTATTTTTACTTTTTCTTTTAGTAACCCTAACAACAGATGACAGGGAGGCAAAAGCTCAGGCAAGCGGCAGTAGTTCTGGCTTTGGTGTTTTTGTTGACTTAAACCTTATACCCCTTATAGGTGGAGGTATAAATATATCCCTTGGACCGATACCAACTGTATCAGGAACAGCCCCTCCCGATTACAATCTTACCAGTAGTGCTGTATCTGTTTCGGTATCCAGCCCCCTAACGGGAAACATTCTATCCACAGGGGTGCTTGTTACAAACTCAAATTCCGATATATCAGGTGATACTGTTTCTGCAGACTCAACAGTAAACAATATAGCTCTCTATATTGTAGAGTTACTCCAGCTTCTTACGTTGAGTGCTGACTCAATACAATCAACGGCAGAGATAAGCGGTCAGTGTGGAAGCTCTCTTACAGCTACGGGGGCAACAACGATAACAAACGCTCAGGTAAATGGAACTCTAGGAGCCGGTTTAACCATACCATTGAATCCAGCACCAAACACGGTTTTACTAAATGCACTCGGTATTAGGGTTATCCTAAATGAACAGATTACAGGCGGTGATGGTGTAAATAGCCTTAGTATTACCGTAAATGCAGTACATATCACGATTGAGAACTCTATTCTTTCAGCGATAGGTGCCTTGAGTGGAGACATAATAATATCCCAATCAAGAGCCCAACTACAGTGCCAAGACATTATTGGAGAAGAAAGCTCTGATGTCTCAATAACCAAATCTGACACTCCTGATCCTGTTACAGTAGGAAACCAGCTTACATATACGCTAACCATTAGCAACAACGGCCCCGATACCGCAACAAATGTCGTTGTTACAGATACCCTACCAGGTAGCTTTGAGTTCGTCTCTGCAACTCCAAGCTCTGGGGGAACATGCACAACCCCTGGAGTTGGAGAACTGGGGGGTACTGTATCCTGCACATTTCCCTCACTTTCCCCTAACAATACAGCTACAGTAACAATAGTTGTGATTCCCACGCAAACAGGAACCGTAATAAACACTGCAACAGTTGTATCTGATACAACTGACCCAGATGAGAGTAACAACACAGATTCAGAATCAACCGAAGTACAGGAAGAAGGGGGCAGTCCGGTTGCAGACCTTTCTATCACAAAGACCGATAGTAAAGACCCCATAAGAGCAGGAGAACAGCTTACCTATACCCTTACAGTAACTAACATAGGACCAGATACCAGCACAAACATTGTGGTCACAGATATACTTCCAGATAGCGTTGAGTTTATATCTGCAACCCCGAGTCAGGGCAACTGCATGAAATCAGGTCCCAACCTCGGAGGAACAGTTACATGCAACTTAAACAACCTTGCAAGTGGAGAAACTGCTACGATTACAATAGTTGTAAAACCAACAGAACCAGGAACAATAGAGAACCTGGCAATTGTAGGTGGAGATGAAAGTGATCCAAACAATCAAAACAACAGTGATACAGAAAGTACAGAAGTCAACTCCTCCATACCGATCATTGCAGTTCCAACTCTATCTGGGTGGGGAATAATTATAATGACTGCACTCCTGGGTCTTTACACAACACTGGTTCTTAGAAAACGAATGGCCTCAAACATTCCGTATTAAGATAAGAACGGCTAAAGGCTTGAAGTACGTATCTAACTTCAGATATACTACATAAAGCAAGTGAAGATACCTTTTAAGGAGTGCTAAGAATGGCAAACGCAGACATAGTAGAGCTTAAAGACTCAAATTTCGACAACGAAGTACTAAAAAGTCAACTACCGGTTCTGGTTGATTTCTGGGCACCATGGTGTGGGCCCTGCAGGGTTTTAGCCCCAGTAGTTGAGGAAATAGCCTCCTCCTACAAAGGGAAACTCAAGGTAGCCAAGCTAAACGTGGATGAAAACCAAGAGATAGCAATGAAATACGGTATAAGAAGCATCCCAACGCTTATCCTCTTTAAGGATGGAAAGGCTCTTGATCAAATAATAGGAGCCGTTCCCAAAAGTGAAATAGAAAAAATGATTAAAAAAGTTATAGTCTAAAAATAAAAGGGAAGAAAACCCAAGAACGCACTTGCCGGACTAAAACAGGAATTCAAAAGACAAACCCAACCTTTCCCACCATAAGAGATGGGGTGAGGTATGGAATTGACCCCCCTTGGAGACAGCATACAACCCCGTAAGCAGGGAAGTGTCCCTTCAGGGACAATTTAGAAACAACCAAACGCAACCAGTAATCCATAGCTAAACAGACCCATAACCCGCCTGCTTCTCGAAATACGGGACCTCACCTCTTACAATCTCACTGACCCTGGTTTCTCTGGAGGAAAGAGCAGACTTAAGATAGTGAAAAGCTACCCACGGATCAACTGTACGGCCACAGGTGAATATATCAACAGCAGCATAGTTATACTCAGGCCATGTGTGAATAGCAAGATGAGACTCGGAAATAACCACAACACCGCTTACACCCTGAGGTGAGAAGCCATGAAACGTGCTTCCAAGAACATTAGCCCCACATCGAGAAGCCGCTTCAAGCATAAACTTCTTAACTCTCTCCAAGTCGTTTAAGATTTTAGGGTCACACCCATGGTATTCAACCAAAAGATGCCTCCCTAAGGCCTTCAATCTCCCCTCCTTTCTTTAAATTTTTTAGAAGTTTAGGAATATACCCTTTTAGTTTAAAAAGTCAATCTAGTAAAATACCTTAAATACCTGGTTTGTTCAATCAACCCTTAATAGAAAGATAAATCTCCTCTTAAAACATCTTGCAAAAGCCTGCTTATGGTAATATCATCAATAATGTACACCCAAATTCCTCAATAGGAGGAGTAGCATATGGCTAAATACATAATGCTAAGTACCTTAACGGATGAGGGAAGAAAAACCATAAAGATGAAACCGGAGAGAATTAAAGAGGTAAATAAGGAGATAGAAAAAATGGGGGTTAAGGTTCTATCCCAGTACGCAGTACTAGGACCCTACGATTTTGTAAACATAGTTGAGGCCCCGGATAACGAAACGATATCCAGGGTTTCAATCGAATTAGGCTCACGAGGAACAGTTCAACTTATGACCTTGGCAGCAATACCTGTAGATGAATTTACAAGCAAGCTAAAATCCTCCTAAGTGCTGCTCTGCAGGGATACACCTAGAACCTTGCCTGGAAGTCAAATAAAAAGCTTGCCGCTATAAGGGAAGATGCTCCGGTTATCGGTACTTGAAGGCCAAAACCAGGGCTATATTTCTTTCCAAACCTAAATCCGGGTGTGATAAACAAATCTGTTCTTCCATTATCCTTGCTTGATATAAACGTATACCCGTTAAACTCAACAAAGACCTTTGGATCCATGGGAACAGGAAGATCCACCCCAGCAGCCATTCCGTATTTTACCCTTGATTCAAGGGCATTACCTTCAAGTTCCTTTGCGTTAAAGACCAGGTCAAAACCCAGATTGCTTTGGAGGCTTATGTTCCCCTTTTCCATAATACCTGAGACATAAGGAGTCAAAGTTAGAGCCTTTCTTAGGTAGAGGGGAAAATCCCTTCTAAACTGTAAAACCGCCTTTAGCCTGTTCTTATTGTCTTTAAAAGCAGTGGGGGTAACAATCTCTAACCCTCCCCCTAGCTTAACACCACCGGACTCAAAAAAAAGCCCTTTCCCCCCCCACATGATGTTACCAAACTCGAATCCATCATCTATCCTCCTACCGCCAAAATCAACGTTATTTACCCCGGCATAGGGTATATCTATATAGATACCGTACCTGTTATCAGAAGAAGGGAAATCAAACCTAAGTGAGTAAAAGATAAACTCTCCCCCCGGATCCCCCTTTAGGGAAGCCACCTCAAACTCACCCTTTATCCTTCCAAGAGATAGAGGGGGCTCCAGGAAAAAGGGATAACCTATACTCAAGACCTCTGCTTTATTGGGTTCAACAACGAAAGGTCCACCAAATGCAAAGGACCCTGTAAGAGGATTTAGCACACCGATTTGTCTGTTTTTTATAAACATCTTTGTAGGATTTGTTAAGTAAGCCATAACCCTAGATGCAGAACCATCCCTTTCTTCAAACCAGTTTGAAATGTCCTCAAGCATTATCCCAAGAGGGACACCTAATCCCGGCGTTGAGAGCAGATCCGGTAAAGAAGCCCTTTCCACAAGACCCTCAACAGTATACTCCCAAAGGGTACTCATAACTACGGAACCAATAGCAGAAGCTATAATACCGTGTCCCATCTCCCTGTAAAAAAGGTAATAAGCAGCACCAAACAAAGGATGGTATACGTAGTTTGTTACAAAGCTATCCCCGTCTTCAACCTCGGGGGGATCTGTAATATGGTCTATCCAATCTGAGAATGAGGTATTAAAGATCCTGTCATTTTTATTCCTTACATAGAACAATCTCCCTGCCCACCACATAATATAGGCAAGCGCGGTGTCGTGCATAAACTCCCTAAAGCCTAGTTTGTCTGGTTTGGAATCTAAATCGTCAAACTCGGGATCAACCTGATTAAGGGAAGAGGAACTACCCTGTGCCAGATGCTGACCGGCACAAGCCATAGGATATGGGGGAAAAACCAAAAACAAAGAAACTAAAACTACAAGCAATTTAAACAAGACCCTGTCCTCCTGAGATTTCGATATATAACTTAAAGAAGCATTCTTAAGAATTCCCTATCCGGAATAAAGGCAGAGAAAAAAGATACACTTAAAGAGAAAAGATTTAAAGGACTAAATTACCTAAAATTCTTTTTACCCTCTCTTCCCATGTATACCTCTTAACATCTATAAAGGCCTGAAAGGCAAGCTTATCTGCAAACTCTTTTTCCGAAACAACCCTTTTAATACCGTTAACAAGAGAACTAACGCTATCTGGCTCAACAAGAACAGCGTTTTTATTGTCTTCAAGTATCTCTTTAACCGCTGGAATAGATGTTGCAACTATAGGTCTACATGATGCCATGTACTCAAACAGCTTTATCGGAGATGTAAATTTGGAGGCAACTGTTCCTCCCCTTATCGTCATATAAGAGGTATAGGGCATAACAAGAACATCTGCGGACAGAAGATATAGGACAACATCTTTGTGGGGAACGAATCCAGTAAACACGAAGTTTCCAACCTGCTTCTCCTCAGCAAGCCTTCTATAACGGTTAACATCGCTTTCCAGTCCCCCAACAACAACAAAAACGATATCCTTAAGCTCACGTGCAACGTCAATTAGGAGTTCAATTCCCCTTCCTTCATAGACATTTCCAGAATAACAGACTATCTTTCTTTTAACATCAAGCCCAACTAACTTTCTGGCCTCTTCTTTTGAAACTCCTATCTGGAACCTTTCCAGATCCACTCCGTTTGGAGCAACAACCAGTTTCTCCTGAGGAAGTCCAAGCCTAAGGTAAATCTCCCCCAATCCCTTCGAGTTGGTAGAAAACCTGAGCAGGTGCTTTGATTTCTTGAAGGAATTAAAAAGGTGGTGTGCAATTCCATTTACAAGCGGATGGTGAGCATCGTAAATCGTGGGTATACCAAAGAAGCAGGCTGAGATGTAAGTATATACTATGTTTCTCGTTAAAACCAAGTCAAAACTCTCTTTTTTTAACCTTGTATAAAACGCAGAGAGAATACCATGAGAGATGTGCCTTAAAGACGAATTGCTAAAAGAAGGGAGAGTAGTTATTTTAAACACAGGCCTAACACCGTAGTACTCGAATATATCCTTACCCTTATCATAAGAGGGAAGCACAAGCTCAACCTTAATACCCAGATTTGACATAGCATTACACATCTTCATAACGTGAATAGCACTTGCCCCTCCTGAAAACAGTTGCGGACTTCCTACATATACTACCTTCAACCTAACATCACCCAGATTAAAAGAGTCTTTTAGCTATTATACCCAAATTAAAAGATGCTATTTGACATATAAAAGCAAAATATTTTATCCTATTATAACTATTCTAAACTTTGAGGTTAAAAAACATGTTAATAGAAATTTCCTTGATTAAGGATAGAGTACACTATCATCAAAACCAGCTTGACATAATGGAGCAGGAGTTTTTGCGAAACTTTATGCTAGCAAACAATCCCGAACTTGAAGCAAAATTCAAACCAACCTCGCCTGAGATAAGAATTCACATAAGGCTTTTTAAAGCCCTTCCCCAAATACTTTTCAAAGCGCTTGGAGAAGACCTTTGTGATTCCATAAACAAAAACTTTTTAAATGCCTTTACCAACCCAAACTCAGAAGAACCACCTTCACTTATATTTCACTTTGTTGGCGACTTCAGTTCCTTTGAATTTAAGGTAAGTTCCCGTAATGAAGACCACATAATGGAGGCCTCAAAAGGGGTTATAGACAAGCTACTTAGCCTTATAGATACCGATGCTGTGTTAACCGAATCCTACATTGTTCAAAACTTTCAGTATCAAAACGGAAACTGGGTAGAAATCAAGTAGAGAAGCCTTTAACAAACCTATGGTACCGTAAGATGCAGATAAAATCGATCAGGGGTTTTAACGATATTCTTCCAGACAAGATAAAAAGATGGCATCATATTGAAAACACTGCCAAAGGGATCCTTGAGCTTTACGGTTTTTCCGAAATAAGAACACCGGTAATCGAGTTTACCGAGATATTTGCAAGGAGCCTTGGAACAACCACCGATATAGTAGAAAAGGAAATGTACACATTTACTGACAGGGATGGCTCATCACTTACCCTTCGTCCAGAAGGCACAGCAGGTGTTGTAAGAGCGTATATAGAACACGCTCTTTACTCAATCTCCCCTATATGGAAACTCTACTATATGGGAATGATGTTTAGACATGAAAGGCCTCAGAAAGGCAGATACAGAGGATTTTATCAGATTGGAGCAGAGCTTTTCGGTTCAAAAGATCCCTTTTCGGATGCTGAGGTAATTACCATGCTTTGGAGATTCTTTGAAGCCATCGGGGTAAGCAATTACTTGACCCTTGAGATAAGCTCTATAGGAGATGAGCGTTGTAGACCACTCTACAGGAGCAAACTAATTGAGTTTTTCTCATCCAGAAAGGACATGCTCTGTAAAGACTGCTTAAGAAGACTCCAGCAAAACCCCATAAGGATACTTGACTGCAAGCAAGAAGGGTGTAAGCAACTTACACAGTATGCCCCTTCTATACTGGATAATCTTTGCAAAGAATGCAGTGAGCACTTTGAATCCGTACAGAAGAACCTCCAGAACATTGGTATCAACTTCTCAATAAATCCACGGATCGTAAGAGGACTGGACTACTACACAAGAACGGTTTTTGAGGTAACAACAAAAGAACTTGGAGCTCAAAACGCTGTAGGTGCAGGTGGAAGATATGATAAGCTGGTAGAGGAACTTGGAGGTCCCCCAACTCCGGCCATAGGATTTGCAATAGGCATGGAAAGGGTTGTTCTTCTTCACGAAAAAGCCTTTCCAGAGGATTTTAAGAAACGGGTTGATGTGTTTATAGCCTATCTCGGAAGCGAAGCAAAGAAAAAGGCTTTTTTCATTGCTGATCAACTAAGGAGAAATTCCATTGCTACCGAACTTGACTACGAAGATAGAAGCCTAAAAAGCCAGCTAAAACGAGCAAATAAAATAGGAGCACGGTTTACAATAATAATAGGCGAAGACGAGCTAAAGCAGGATAAGGTAAAGCTAAGAAACATGAAAGAGAGCACTGAAGAGGAGATAAGGTTTGGGGATATTTTACCAAGACTAAAAAACACCTGTTCTCACTTAATTAACACTACTTCTGATTTCCACAGAAATCAAAAAGCGCTGTAAGGTTATCCTGAACCAGCCTGTTAGCTTCAGGGAAATTATCGGCGGTAAAAACCTCCAAGGCTGCTCTATATGCTTTTATTGCCTTCTTACAGTTTTCAGCCTTATTTTCAACCTCTGCAAGAGTACGGTAAGCACTGCCAAGGTTGTTCTGTGTGGTAGCATACTGAATGGGAAAATCCTCAAGCGTATACACCTTAAGTGCCTCACCATATGCACTTATTGCCCTCCTGCAGTTCTCAACCCTGTCCTCAACCTCAGCTAAAGTACGATAGGCTACCCCAAGGTTGTTCTGTGTTGCAGCATACTGAATGGGAAAATCCTCAAGCGTATACACCTTAAGTGCCTCACCATATGCACTTATTGCCCTCCTGCAGTTCTCAACCCTGTCCTCAACCTCAGCTAAAGTACGATAGATATCCCCAAGCTTTATGTGAACGGTTGCATTCTCCACAGGATTCTCATAAGGCAACTTTAAACTCTCTTCATAGGATTCAGCAGCCCTTTTTAGCTCCTCAATTCCTGCGTTTTCATCCTCCTCAACCAAACTTTCGTATATGATACCGAGTTTCTTATAAATCGAGGTATAATACAGAGGAAAACTCTCAAGGGTATATACATTAAGAGATTCACGGTAAAACTGAGCAGCCTTCCTTAGATTCTCAACCTTATCTTCGATTTCTGCCAGACCAAAATAGACTTCACCGAGGTTTTTACACAGGAAACCATATTCCTCAGGAAAGCCTCTTAATGTATAAACCCTTAGGGAATCAGAAAAAGACTCTGCTGCCTTTTTCCAAAGTCCAATACCATCCTCCCCAAGCTGAGCAAGCTTGGTATAGATTACCCCTATTCTCTTTTTAATTTCCCCGTATTCCACCGGGAATTCATCAGGTGTATAAATCCTCAAAGCCTCGCTGTAATTCTCTATAGCTATATGGTAGTTCTCTATCTTCTCTATTTCACCTCTCTCTGCGGTGTATTCGTAAATCGTTCCAAGCTGCTTTTTTATGTATGCATACTCTTTTGGAAACTTCTCGGGTACAAAAAATCTAAGAGCCTCCCTGTAGTATTGCAGTGCCGTTGCAAAATGTGTGATTTCCTTTTCTAATTCTCCAAGCTCTTTGTAAGCATCCCCAAGCTTCCTGTTATAGGTACTGTAATCAATAGGAGAATGCTCAAAGGTGTATACGTTTAAGGCTTCCTTGTAAGCTCCTATTGCCCTTTTGTAGATAGAAGGATCACGCTCTAAACTGGCCAGAAAACCGTATAAGGAACCAAGGTTTCCCTGAACAAATGCATACTCATTTGGAAAATCTTTCATCGTATAAACAGAAAGCGTATCTTCGTAAGCCTCAATTGCTTTCTTACAGTTCTCAACCCTCTCCTCCTCCGCCCCCGTATTCAGGAGAACTGTGTAAATAGCTCCGATATTATTTTTGATAACCGCATAATCCAGTGGAGAGTTTTTAGCACTGCAGACTCTAAGGGCCTCATTGTATGCAGTTATAGCCTTTGTATAGTTAAGATGGGGTTCTTCAAGCTCTGCAAGTGCCTCATAGATAATCCCCAGATTTTTATGTAGCACTCCGTACTCCTTGGGAGACCTCTCAAAGGTATAGACTTTAAGGGCTTCCATATAAGCTTGCACAGCTAACCCATACCCCTTACCTATATCACCCTCAAACTGAGCAATAACCTCGTAAACGGAACCAAGGCTTTTATTGATGGCTGCATAATCGTCCGGATGCTCTGTAAGAGTGTAAACCCTTAATGCCTCTTTATAGGCTCTTACCGCCTCGTTAAGATACTCAATCCTATCATCAAAACCCGCCAGTGCCCTATAGGTATCTGCCAGATCCTTCTGAATTGCCCCGTATTCCAGAGGACAATCCTCAGCCGTATAAAACCTAAGAGCTCCGTTGTGCGAATTAATTGCCTCAAGGCAGTCCTCTAAACCACACTCTCCCATCTCCAAAAGCCTTGTGTATGCAAAACCAATGTTTTTATTTATAGATGCAAAATCTTTAGGGAACCTATCGAAGTCGTAAACTCTAAGGGCTTCCTTGCCCGCTTTTATGGAATTCTTGTAGTTTTCTTTGGGGTTTTCCCCCAGTTTGGCAAGTGTAGAGTATGCTGTGCTCAATCCTTTTTGGATAAAACCATAATCCACTGGAGAATCTTCGTATTTAAGTACTGAAACAGCTTCTTCAAAATAGTAGATGGCCTTTTTGGTATTCTCAATCCTGTTTTCCAGCTCAGCCATCTGGCTGTATGCTACCCCAATATTTCTAAATGTAGTTGCACACCTAAGCGGAAAACACTTGGGGCTTCTTACCTGAATTGATTGAAGATAGCACTCTATTGCGTTTTTTAGGTTTTCCTCTCTGTTTTCAAACTCGGAAAGAACACTGTAGGCAACCCCAAGATTGTTCTGAACAGCACCATACTCAACAGGATACCTATCAGCCGTATAAACCCTTAAAGCCTCCATATACGCATCTATTGCACCTTTGCAACTCTCAACCGTTCCTATGGTAACAAGGGCATTCCCAAGGTTGTTTTTAACCATAGCATAATCAAAAGGATGGTTCTCAATCCCATAAACCCTCAAAGCCTCCATATACGCATTCTTTGCCCTTTCGCAGTTATCAACCCTACCTTCCAGCTCAGATATACCCCTGTAAGCATTTCCGAGATTATTTTGTGTTATTGCATAATAAAGTGGAAATTTATCTACAGACCTAATCTTTATAGCCTCTTTAAAACACTCTATTGCATCCCTATAGCCCTTAACACTACAGGTAATTTCGGCAAGCCCAGTGTAAGTAATTCCCAAGTTGTTTAAAACCATTGCATAGTCAACAGGAAAGGAACCGGGATTATAAACCCCAAGAGCCCTTTTATAGCACTCTATTGCGTTTTTTAGGTTTTCCTCTCTGTTTTCAAACTCGGAAAGAACACTGTAGGCAACCCCAAGATTGTTCTGAACAGCACCATACTCAACAGGATACCTATCAGCCGTATAAACCCTTAAAGCCTCCATATACGCATCTATTGCACCTTTGCAACTCTCAATATCCCCCTTCATACCAAAGATATCCCTGTATATGTTCCCAATCATACTCTTAACCCTTGCATAGATCTCTGGAAACTCCTCAAACCCATACACCCTAAGAGCCTCACCATAGCAAACCAAAGACCTGTTTAAATTCTCCTCCCTGTCCTCAAACCCCGAAAGACCCCTGTAAATATCCCCTAAACCCATCTGAATAGCTCCATACTCAACAGGATGCCTATCAGCCGTATAAACCCTTAAAGCCTCCATATACGCATCTATTGCACCCTTAGACGAATCCAGACTGGAGGTAGCAGAAAACAAACTACTGTAGAGATGAGCAATGCTGGTATTAATAGCTCCGAAGTAAAGGGGAAAATGCTCAAGCGTATAGACTCTTAAAGCCTCTTTATAGGCTGTTATTGCTCTATTTAGGTTCTCAACCTTATCCTCTAACTCTGCAAGGCTTGTGTATGCAGTGCCAAGATTATACTGGGTAACTGCAAAATCCAAAGGAAAAGCCTCCAAGGCTCTTTTAACCAGTGAGCTACGATAACATTCTATAGCCTTTTTTAAGTTCTCGGTTTCGTTACCAAACGCAGCCAGACTACAGTAGGCAACCCCAAGGTTATTCTCAACAGATGCACATTCATATGGAAAACCCTCTGCAGTATATGTAGAGAGGGTATCTTCATACAACGAAATCGCCCTTCTCAGATTTCTCTCGCTATCCGAGATCCTTAAATAAGTATCTGCTAATTTCTTTTTTATATTGTTTCTAAACTCAAGATCCCGCTCGGACTCAAGAATTCCTTCATAGATACCTGCTGCTTTATAACAGAGATAAGCACTGTCAGATGAATCCTTTTCATATAGAGCCAGGTACAGGGAAGCAAGCAAGCTGTAGAGTTTGGAAGATACACCCACCCCGGATTCTTCAATTTTTTTTATTCTACTTACAAGACTGTCTACGTCTTCACTGCTAAAGGGTGACAACCCAAGATAGCTCTCAACAATTCTAGTTACAGGCTCCCTAAGCTCATTCAGATAGTTAGAGTCTATACCTTTAAAGAAACCAAGGCTATAATCACAGAACTTACTGCAAATTTGCGGTTTTAAATCCTCGATTTCACGTCCAAGCCTGTTTAGTGGATGCTCTAAAGACCCTGGGTCTGCATCGGATTTTACCACTAAATTACGCACATGGTGGTACTCAAGCAAACGTCCGAGATAACCATTTACATAATCGCCTTCCCTTGAAGATTTACTTCTGATATCTTCCGGATTATCCACAATGTCAGTTCCCTTATCGCTAACTGAGATTACCAATTTATCTCTTCCCCTCAGTAACCCATAAAGGTATAAAATATCGGGTCTAAAGCCATTTAGTACCAGTACGCCCAACAGAGAATCATCAATTAACTTCTCACATCTTTCCAGAAAACGACCATTCAAAATAGCGTTATCAAGAAGTAAAGATACCCTAAACCCATATCTTGAGAGGAATCCGTGTATTAACCCTGCCAGATTGGCACCGTGATCTTCGTTAAACACAACCACACAGGGAATTTCACCCTCTGTGCTTATCCTGCTGTTTATCGTTTTTACCTTAGGGGACTTTTCCATAAAAACCACACAACCTCACCCCACAGAGATTTCTTTGTAATTATTTGGCCAGTTACGGTTATATGTCAATACACAGGGGGTTATATAAGGAAGATAACCTACCTTTTTATAACACCACAGGCCAGACGCTCACCGGAGTTTCCAGAAGGATCCGACACATAATCATCTGGGCCCGAATGGATCACAAGAGAGGTTCCTCCCTCACGAAACAACGAGTTCTTACCGCTTCCCAGAGTAACAAGCGGAGCAGTTACAACAGCAGTTGCCTCCCCGTTAGGACCTACCAAAAGGTTTGGGAGGTCTCCAGCGTGTGGGCCATCTGGATTCTTAAGACCGTGTTTCTTACCGTAAGGATTAAAATGGCCACCTGCTGATTTAAAATCAGGGCCACTACACTTTCCATACTCATGTATGTGAAATCCATGAAGACCTGGTGGAAGGTTATAGACCTGTATTGCAATTCTTACTCCATCCGAACTCTCCATAAGAGTTGCAACACCGAGCTTTTCTCCTTCCGGGTTATAAATCTCCGCAGTGGCAATCCTAGGTTCAGATATTGCATTTGAACCTATAAGAAGCAGAAAGAAAAAAGATATAGCAACCAAACACCTCAACTTCTAACCCTCCTTTGCGATTTTGCTTTGTTCGTTCTATCCGTATTTAAATAATACTATCTTACACCTTGGACAATGCAACCCTGGAAGATTAGAGCGATTAAAAGGATTCCACCAGACCGTTCCCGGAAGCGCAGAGAAAACCGTAGAAATACGGCCCTTCTCTCCTTTACCACGCCAGTGAATACCAGCTCCAGCCGGTACATAACCTTCCTCCATAGACAATCCACATTCAGGGCAATTTGCTATAGGTATCTTTAGCCGAATGTCCACTTTACGTCCCCTAAAATAATATAGCAGGAAAACGCTTATAGCTCCTGGTATGATAACAAGCAATATCAGAAGAGAAAAGCCTATAAAAACAAGGATCTCACTTATCAGCTTATTGCCTTTAACAGAGCTTTTAAGCTCACAACGGCTAGGGTTCTCCTTTAGATAAACAATGGCTACTGTCTCTCCAAGCTCGTACTCTTTATAGAGGTTTCTTGGCACACTTATAACACAAGTTGTTCTTTTACCTAGGTCTATAAAGGCTACCTCTACTACGTAATCACTGCTAACCAATCCAAACACACCCGGAAGAGGTAACAGCTTCCTTTTGTAAAGCTTCTTGTCTGTAATCTTGGCTTCCTCCACCACTCCACCGGAAGCAAGCTTACTCCAGTAAATATAGCTACTAAAGGCTTTAAAAATAAAAAAGCCAACCGCAGCACATAGAACAATAAGTCCTAGAATCAAAAATCCACTATGTGCTTTATAATCTGAACCCACACCAGGCATGATCTCACGCAGATAGTACCCTTGTTAATAACCACCAAGAGATTATAACAACAATAAGAACCACTGAGAGATAAAACCTTATACTCCCGGACAGAGGTATCCTGAGTTTAAAGGTAGAAGCAACAAAATAAAGGAAAAGAGGTACGCTAAAGGGATTTAGCTTGATGGCCAGAGAAACATCAAACTCAGCCAATGCAATAAAAGCCCTGGTCATCCCACATCCTGGGCATGAAACGCCGGTAAGCAACCTAAAAGGGCAGAAAACAGGTATGATCTCACCAATAGCATCCTTTGATACACCAAACACATGGATTGTAAAAGATGCAATAAGCCACAAAAGCAAAATCACAGAGCTAAAACTTAAATATTCCCTGTATCCCTGAAATCTACGCATCTTTACCCAACATCTTTTAAAGCCTTATCAACTAGCGTATTTATCTCTCTTTGCTGAATTGCATCCGCAACTATACTTAATCCCACAACTGCAAGAATCACACTTGTTGCTGGAAGGGAACTACTTCTCGTTACAGCAAACCTTTCCTGCAACGCTTCAATCTCTCTGCCTACAATGTACTCATAGTAGATGTGATAGATACCACATGTAAGAACAGAGAGTATTAACCACCTCGTGAAAGAAAGCCTTTCTTCCCCTAACAGGGTATTTATGGCTCTTATCTGTCTGTACTGCCAGAAAAGGTTATATATTCCGCAGGTAAGGATAGAAAGAACTACGTCCCAAGCTATATTGCTCTTAAATCCCTCCAGCTCAACCCTGGTAAAATGGTAAGCACCTTTACTCATGAACTCTGAAAAGTTAACCCTTCATAACGGTATTTTCAACTCCTAACTGTGTAAAATCATACATCGTACACAGTGTGCTATTACACAGTTAATAGTGAAATGCAAACCAAGGTTCCAAAAATCCCCAATAAGTAGCTATTTCCCTATGTGTAAGTACTCCGGCACATAAATTGCATATTTAACACCTTAAATTAAATTCCCATAAAGGAGGTCATAACAAATGAGAGTGCTTGCCATGCTGTTATTACTGCTTCTCTCAGTTTCTTTCGTAGAGAGAATGGCCTTTGTTCCTTTCTTTACCACCCAGGCTGTAGCTTCCGAGCATGAAGAAGGAACAGAACCAGCTCCAACACCTGAGCCTGAAGAAGAGCCTGCAAACTAAAGAAGAATAAAATCAACCGGAGGAGGTTTCTTCAAACCTCCTCCTTTATTTAAGATTCCTTCCTACCCTGCTTTAAAACAGTTCTACTATTTGCCCTACGACTTATATTGGGCAAGTGTGTTTTTAACACATTAGGGTATAATGTTTAAAACCTATCTAAAAGGAAATCAATGAATGGTAAAGAAACAAAACACCAAAAGCCGTTTTAAAAAAGATACCCTGTCTAAATTTGAAGACATCTTATACGAGAAAAAGGACAGAGTAGCTCGTGTGACAATAAACCGTCCCAAGGTGCGTAATGCCCTTCGTACCAAAACACGTGAAGAGCTTGCAATTGCAATAGAAGATGCATGGCTTGATGACAACATAGGGGTAATAGTAATTACGGGAGCAGGAGACAAGGCTTTTTCTGCAGGTGGAGACCTTTCATGGATAGTAGATCCTAAAAAGAAGGTAGATTCGAATTTTATGCTTGCCCACTACCGACTTGCCACGGCTATGAGGTGTTGTGGCAAACCGATTATTGCCAGGGTCAATGGATACTGTATAGGTGGAGGCAACGAGCTTAACATGCTCTGTGATTTAACAATCGCCTCAGAAGACTCTATATTTGGGCAAGCAGGACCACTTGTAGGAAGCGTTCCCATCTGGTATGGGATGCAAATGCTATTTTTCTCAGTAGGGGATAAAAAAGCAAGGGAGATAGTTTACCTGTGTAACCGCTACACGGCAAAGGAAGCAGAACAACTTGGATGGGTAAATAAGGTTGTACCAAAGGAAAGGCTAGATGAGGAAGTTGACTCATGGTGTAGAAGGCTACTTGAGATGAGTCCTCAATCCCTTAGAATCGCAAAGTTTCAGCTAAATTTTGTATCCGATATGGCTTTTCCACAGATCACCCACGGGCTTGAGCTGGCAAGGTTCTTCTTTAAATCTCCCGAGATGATAGAAGGAGCCACTGCTTTTCTGGAAAAAAGAAAACCAGATTTCTACAAGGTAAAAACCTAGATTCCCTCTCAGGACAGAGTGAAAACCATAGTTCCTCAAGTATAATATATTATTACCCAGACCCCACAAAAATTACCTCTATGAGGCCTGAACTTGCTTCACCAAATGTGTTATGGACTCTTGGCTCCATACTTTTTCTCCTAGCTTTGGCAACGGTTTCCAAAAAGATAGTACAGCGAATAAATCCCAGAATTGATCTCAGCTTACCGGCTCACTACATTAATACCTGGTGGATTATAGTAATCCCCCTTGCTCTGGCAATAGCCACAAGTAAAGGACTCTCTATATTGCTCTTTGCCTTCGTAAGCTTTATGGCACTTAAAGAGTTCTTCTCTATTATCCCCATACGAAGAACCGACCGTAGAGTGCTTTTCTGGGCTTATCTTACAATCCCCATTCAATACTACTGGATTGCAAAGAACTGGTTTGAAATGTTTGTTATCTTTATCCCGGTAATTGTCTTTCTAATTCTACCCGTACGGGTAATCCTTATAGGCAATATATCTGGTCTTGTTAAAACAACCGGTGTTATCCAGTGGGGTTTAATGACCACAGTTTTTGGAATCAGCCACCTTGCATACCTTCTAGTACTACCCCCGAAATACAATCCCAATGGTGGTGGAGCAGGCTTTGTCCTTTACCTTATTCTCTTAAACCAGCTAAATGATATAGCACACGCTATATCTGGAAAGGCTATCGGGCACCTAAGTGTTTTCCCAAACTTAAGATCCCAGAAGACATACGAAGGACTGGTTTTTGCAACCTCGCTAACGGTATTTTTATCCCTGCTTCTATCCCAGCTGTTAACCCCTCTTACCCATATTGAATCGGTGCTTGCCGGGCTTGTAATCGGTCTGGGGGGAGTTATCGGAGACGCCATAATGTCAGGACTAAAACAGGATTTGGGAATAAAGCAGAATAACACCAATGAACAGATGTATACAAGAATCCTTGACAATATGGATAGCCTCATGTATACAGCACCGCTTTTCTTTTATTTTTTAAAGATTACCTAATATGAGTACAGTTTTGCGTTATCTGTTCTTCATCTGTATAGTAAAGCCCCTTGTCCTAATTGGCTTGGGACTAAACGTTTACAACCGCCAACGTCTTCCCAGTAAAGGTCCTGCAATTATAGTAGCAAACCATAACAGCCATCTTGACACACTTGTGCTTATTACCCTATTTCCCCTAAAGCTTCTCAAAAACATCCGGCCTGTAGGAGCTGCAGATTACTTCCTTAGGAATAGATTTCTTTCCTGGTTTGCACTTAAGATCATAGGTATTATACCAATATACCGTGAGGTCTGTCCGGGAACAAAGAAGAACCCTCTTACCCACATATCAGCTGCCCTTGAAAGGGGGGATATTTTGATCTTCTACCCAGAGGGAACAAGGGGTCAGCCTGAGAAACTTCAATCCTTTAAAACCGGGATAGCTCACATTGCAAAACGCCATCCTCAAGTCCCGATAGTCCCTGTATTTATACACGGACTGGGCAAGGTACTGCCCAAGGGGGAAGCACTTCTGGTGCCTTTTATATGTGATGTTGTTGTTGGAGAGCATATAAGGTGGGAGGGAAGCAAAGAGGCCTTTATGAATAAACTAAGCTCAACAATGAAAGAACTTGCCTTCAAGATAAGCTTTCCTGCATGGGAATAGATAGAGCTCTATTACTTCTTTCTTAACTGAAGCCTCTGAGGCCTTAAAACTACCTGAGTAACTACGGTTCCCTCTCTTTGTGATAGTATAAACTCCACTGCCCCTGCCACACATTCAGGTGTCAAGTAGCAGTAAGGGTTGTCCTCAGGTTCAAAGTTTAGTTTATCGTAAAAAGGTGTTTGTGTAATATCAGGGTAAACCGTAACCACCTTAACACCGCTTTTTCTTACCTCCTCAAACAAAGAGCTGCTAAACTGATGCAGCCCCGCTTTGGTTGCAGCATAGGCACATCCAAACCTTCCCGGTTGTAGTGCGGTGATTGAGGCTATGTTAATAACATACCCCTGATTTTTTCTAAGGCTCCTTAAAGCAAGATGGGTAAGTACAAGTGGAGCAATAAGATTTGTTCTAACCATCTCCTCAATATACTTTGGTTTAATTGTCTCATGCGGACCAAAGTAGCCAACCCCAGCATTGTTTACCAGTATGTATAAATCTTCTCTCTCCAGTATATCCTCTACAGTTTTAACAAGACCTGCAGTATCGGTAAGGTCACATACAATGGGAATAAAATTCACATCCTTAAATACCGTTTTTGAAAAGTCTCTAGCTATCCCGTATACCCTGTGTCCCATTTCAACTAGCTTTTTTGACACACCTAGCCCAATACCAGACGATGCACCTGTAACAATAGCTACTCCCATATGGCTATTCTCTCCTTGGGTATGTATCGGGTTAGTTTTTCAAGCAAAGAAGAAATCATCTCCTTTCTATGCAATAAAGGATAGCTAACCGTATCACCCCGAACCTCAAAAGGATAAAAGAGTATATCGCTGTCCTGTCTAAGCCTCCTTATACGCCGCAGATAATCTGCGTTCATTCGGAAAACACCCAAACTTACATCGTAAACCCTCTCTACCGGAAGATATCTAAATACCTCTTCCACAAAATCGGTATATACGTACTTCCAGTTCCTTATCCTCAGCACGGGATCAAAGCACAGGCGAACCTGCCATCCATCTTCCATAGCCTCTTTAATAGCCTCAAGACGCCTATCTAGAGACGGTGCACCTTTTTCGTAAACCTCTGCAACCTCCCTTGGAGATAACGTCCATGCCAGAATAACCCTTGGTGTGACCTTTAGGTGTTTAATTGCCTTGTAGTTGGCGCTTTTGGTTCTAACCTCAATTAAAAGGTCATCACAGGCATCTGCAAACTCAATCCAGTAGGCAGTATAGGGAACAACTGACTCAAAGGCTAGAAGGTCTGTATTGTAGGAAACGCTAAGATAAAGGGGCTCTGATTTGTATTCACGTTCTGCAACAGCTTTTTTGGTAGCCTCAAAGAAGTCCTCCAAGTTTACAAAGAGCACCATATTGGCTGAGGGATACATCCCCTGCAGATAGCAGTAATCACAGTTATACACACAATTTAACATAAGCGTATTATAGTAGAAGTTTTTGTATCCGAATCCCTGACTAAAGTCTGAACCCCTATACAGGTAACCCCCTTTCTTAACCGATAATATAAGCTTTACACTCCTTTTCTGGATCTGAAAGTGCTGGTTCAGACGCCCAAAAACCTCTTTGTAGTCGCTAATCTGTACTCTTTTTGCATTTGGAAACCTCTCCAAGATACGGGTAGAGATTGGATAAACCAATGCCTCATCCTCTATGTAGATATGGGAAAACTTACTCATCCAGGAGGAGTGAGCGGAGTTTTTCAAGGTAGTTATTCCTCTCCCTTTTATCACTTACAGAATACTGAAGGTACTGCCTGAGTATCTCTAGGGAACCTTTTTTATGTATTTTATAGCTTCTTGCCCACTCAATCAACTGATGGTACTGAGAAAAGGTTAACCTAAAATGCATGCTTAATTGCTCTAGAAGGGAATGCTCGTTTGCATCAAGGACATCGGTTGCCAGGAAAGAACAAATAGCATCATAGCTCGATATTATACCGTTTATTGCTTCCATATTACGCTCAACCAAACCGCTTACCTTTGCTTTATTCATAACCTCCCCTTCAAGGAAATCGGAAACTATCTTTAGGCAAACAACCTGATGTGGAGAGAGAAAAGTAAGAGCCGCTTCAAAAAAACCAGAAGCCTCCATATCCACAAGCCCTTTATATTCCTGGGGGAAATCCACCTGGGTTACGGGTTTATCAAAAGTCATAAGTTGAGATTCGGGCAAACTGTGCTCTATAACTATATCGGGATAATAGCTCCTTCCACTTCCATGGTCTATAACCTTGTTTACAAAGAATAACTCCCCCAGCTTTACCTCCTTAGTGGTGCTTCCACAAATACCTATATTAAAGACAACAACACTGTGTGGCTCTTTTTCCTGAGCCAAAAGACTGGCAGTTGCAATAGCAGACCTTACCTTTCCAATTCCACTTACGCAAAGGAAAACAGACTCACCAGTATAAAAAGGAATCTTTGCAAACAGGTTGCTCTTTTTAAGATTGAAGAACTCGATAAACGGTTTTGCTTCAGCGTGTAATGCCGTAATTATTACCTTCTTCATACCCCATAACCCTCATCCAGATACCATAAACAGGGTCACTATATCTGGTTTTACAACCTTGCCCATTGCATTGCGAGGCAATTCCTTAAGAACAAGCATCCGGGAGGGAATTTTATATACAGCCAGACGTTCCTTTGCCCAACTTCGTAGGGAATCAAGATTCAACGTACATCCCTCCTTAAGTACTATAGCAGCACACACACTCTCTCCCCATTGAGCATCCCTAACCCCAACAACTGCACACTCCTTTATGAAAGGATGAGCCCTAAGAACATCTTCTATCTCAAGTGCCGAGACCTTGTATCCTCCAGTTTTTATAATATCCACACTCCTTCTTCCCAAGATGCGGTAAATACCGTTTTCCTCTAAAGCAATATCTCCTGTACAGAACCAGCCATCTTTAAATGCTCTTTGGGTAGATTCGGGATCTTTCCAGTACTCAAGAAACACCCCCGGTCCCCTAACCTGGATTTCTCCCGGTATTCCTTCTTTAACCTCCTTGCCCTCATCATCAACAAGCCTAACCTCGACACCGGGAAGGGGTCTTCCTACATATCCGGGAATTCTCTTACCGCTAAGAGGATTTGAAAGAGCCATACCTATCTCCGTCATACCATATCGTTCTAGAAGCATATGACCACTTATGCTTTTCCACCTGTTGAAGGTACTGACGGGTAAAGGAGCGGATCCGGAAACCATAAGACGCAGCTTGGAACAGCTCTCAGACATCTTTCTCTTCTTCTCCGGAGAGGCAGAATCCCAAAATGCTATGAGTTTTTCATAGATAGTTGGAACTGCCATAAAAAGCGTTATTTTCCCGGACATAAAACGTGACCAGACCTCTGCTGCACTAAACCTTGGAAGCATCTCACAGGTAGCTCCAGACCACAGCGCACACGTAAGCGCATTTATGATACCGTGGACATGATGTAGGGGTAACACATGAAGTATGTGATCATTCTCAGTCCACCCCCAGGCCGAAACGAGCGTAACAACTTGGGCCTCTATATTTTTATGCGTGGTTACAACCCCTTTGGGTTTGCTTGTTGTCCCGCTTGTATAAACAATCATTGCTCGTCTGCTGGGTTCAACTTGGGGTAGCAAACTCCGTTTTTTGTAACTTATAGCATCCGTAGTTAGAAGCAATCTTATATTCCTGGAACGTATCACAGGTTGAATCCTTTCCTTGAAATCCGGATGCACAACGACTATCTGTGCCTCAGAGTTATCAACCACATATTCGATTTCAGGTAGCGGATAGGAAGCAGATATAGGAACAGCTATTCCACCAGCACGCCATATTCCCCACTGGGTTGCAACATACTCAAATCCTGAAGGAACCAAAAAAGCAACTCGGGCCTCACATAAATCCTCAAGCCCACTTAAAAGACATGCAGCAACCTTTGAAGAAGCAGCTAAAAGTTCCCTATAAGTATAGCTTCCCTGGTTATCTAAAATCGCAACCTTTTCCCCGTATTTATCTGCTTGTTTAATCAACTCTATACACATGATATTACCTACTTAAAGAATACACGAACCCGGAGTTAAACTGAACATACCTAACGCACCTTCACAGAAGAACTCCAAGAACAGTAATGGAGTAATTAGCCGACAATACATACATTATAAAATAGGGAAACCACATAAAAAGGGAGGGAGATAAGAATGAAAATCCTTATAGTAACCCACGATGAAGTAAAGCCCTGGCAGGTAAAAAAACTAAGAAGGCTATTTGAACCTGAGGAGATTAAAGCCGTTTTTTCATCTTCTAGCAGTGGGGTATCAACAGACATAATCGAAGAGCAGATACTTCAGGGTGGAGCTGTAGCATTTACCCATCCAGATAAGGATTGGCTGGGTGTAGCTGTTGCTGTGCTAAACACCGCAATGTCTGGCAAAGGCATGGTACTTGCTTTCTCAGGAAAGAAAATAATAAAGATTACAAACGGTGTTATATCGAAACACTGAACCCAGATGTTTTAATCCGTGTTTCCTCTACCTTCACAAGAACCAGTATAATCAGGTAAAGGATCACAGAGCCAAAGACGTGCCAGAGAAAGTGAGTACCTATAGGTAACACCTTACAGACCATAAAATCTATTGAACGGAAGAGGAGTGCAACTGCGGATAAAAGCACAATAAAGAGCACATAAATGAAAACCTCGGGAAACCTCCTTGTAAGAGCAACACATATAAAAACCCCAGAAACCATAACTGCTAGATACCGGACAGAGCCGTTAAGCGAAGGAAGGACTCCCAAAACAAAAGGAATCTCAATTGAGGCAATGAAAAAAAGCACCCCCCATATAAACACCCTGTTTCTTAAAATCCTGCTTAACATGTAAAAGTAAGATAAGAAAACAAAAAACGCAATTGGTATGGTATCAGCAAGGTTTGTAAGCACATTGGGTATGCTGTGCCAAGTGACACTTCCAAAACCGATCCCGGCAACCACATATGGAAGTATACAGATTAACCTGTTTTTAACCCTCCGCTTTCTTAAAAGCCTATAGGAAAAAAAAGCCGCAGCAAAGAAGACGAAACTTGAAGCGGTATTTACCAATTGAAAAACACCACACTCACAGTAAACAGGCAGGTTTTCTCTAAGTGCCTCCAATAAACCCATCTAAAAATATATACACAGATTGTTCCCTTTATTTGATAAATATGTTAGTTTATCTTAGAGAGGTAGCGGATGAGGGTTCTTTTGGTGCAACCCCCTCAGGGGACAAGTTTTGGAATAAGTAAGATAGTTACAACCGAGCCTCTGGGACTGGAATCAATAGCCTCCCCTATGCTACTTAACGGACACGAGGTTCGAATAATAGACCTAAAGGTAGAACCCCCCCTAAGGCTGGATGAAGAGCTAAAAAGGTTCTCTCCGGATGCAGTTGGGATAAGTTGCTCTTTTACAACAGATGTATACCCATCACTTCGTATAGCAGACCATGTAAAGGACTACAGTAAAAGTATCTTTGTGTTTGTAGGTGGGCATCATGCCTCCCTGCTCCCCTCTGACCTGCTTACACCTTCGGTTGACGCAGTTGTAATCGGGGAAGGAGAAGAAACAGGGGTAGAGCTTGTAGATCAACTGGAAAGAGGAGAAGATCCCAGTGGGGTAAAAGGGGTTATGACACACCAAAACAGAGCTTATGGGTTTACCCCCCGTGGACTTGCGCGTGATATAAACGAGTTTCCACCCCCTGCAAGACACCTTACACGACACCTCAGGAGAAAATACCATATGGGTTTTGATGCCCCCATGGCCACAATGGAGACCAGCCGTGGATGTCCTTTTGACTGCAATTTCTGCAGTGTCTGGGTTTTTTTCAATAGAAAAGCAAGGGTAAAATCACCCGAGAAAGCACTTGAGGAGATAGCTGGTATAGAGGAAAAAGAGATCTTTTTAACAGATGATATAGCCTTTATAAACCGCAAAGAGGCAGAAAGACTTGCAATACTTCTAAAGGAAAACAAAATCAAAAAAGCCTATACCTGTGAAACAAGGGCAGACCTTATTGTGAGAAATGCAGACCTTATAAAGCTATGGAGGGAGGTAGGGCTTAAAAACGTATTTGTAGGGGTAGAGAAGATAGACGATGAGGGGCTAAAATCCGTAAACAAACGAACAAAGGCATCCACAAACGACAGGGCACTGGAGATTTTAAAGTCCATGGGAATAAAACCCATTGCAACCTTTATCGTTGATCCCATGTTTACAGAAGAAGACTTTAACCGCCTGAAGGAGTATGTAATCAAAAATGAGCTTATAGCCCCCGCCTATACCATACTCACTCCTCTTCCCGGAACCGAGGTCTATGAAGCCAGGAAAAACGAGCTTATAACCACAAACTATCTGATGTTTGATTTGCTACACGCTGTCCTTCCTACAAGACTTCCCCTTGAGCACTTTTATGAACGTTTTGCAGACCTGTATAACCTTGGGCACTTAAATGCAAAACTCAGTCCAAGGTTTATCTTAAGGCTCCTTAAAAATCTAAAGGGGATGAATCTAGGTATAGCAATAAAGGTCTTTCGTCTTATGAGCATGATGAGAAACCCCCAGAGCTACCTTAAAGCCCATAGGGAGTTTGGTGTTGGTTGGTAGGGTACCATGAGTGTATTCCCTAAGTTTCTATCTTCCCCCTCAATCAGCACAGCAGCTGAGTTTGGTTACGTCCTTTTTAAATGACTGGGCACAGAGCTTTATGGATTCTGAAAGGGTGGGATAGACATCTATGGTATCCAGAACATCATCTATTGTCATCTTATACTTAACAAAAAGAGCAGCCTTCTGAATTATTTCTGCTGCATGAGGTGCAACCATTCGAACCCCAAGAATACGGTTACTTCCCTCCTCCACAATCATTTTCATGAGCCCTCTTGTATCCGTTATTATCGCAGCCTTTGGAACGTATTTAAAGTCTAAATACCCTACTTTAACTTTGTAACCTTTATCTCTTGCCTCCTTCTCCCCAAGTCCAACCCCTGCAACCTCTGGTGTTGTAAATACCGCATAGGGTACAGACAGGTAGTCCATTTTTTTGTGTGCTCCACTGAGCGCATTCTCTGCCGCAATGCTACCCTGACGGGCAGCAACCGTAACAAGCATAGGTACCCCACTTACAACATCCCCTGCAGCCCACACATGAGGAGCAGAAGTTTTCATCTCATCATCCACAATTACCCCGCCTTTCTTATCCAACTTAACCCCTACTTTCTCAAGACCAAGTCCATATGTATTTGGTCTTCTCCCGGTGGCTACTAGAATTGCTTCCCCTTCAAACTCTATTTTCTTTCCGTTTATCTCAACCAGTAATTTTTTATCTCCTCCATTGTTACTTGCACTTAAAACCCTTGCCTCCGTGTATATCTCGATACCTTCTTCTTCAAGATAACCTCTTAAAGCCCTAGATACCTCCTCTTCTTCAAAGGGAAGTATCCTTGGCATAGCCTCAAGAACAGTAACCCTGGAACCAAGATGGGAAAACATCTGGGCAAACTCAAGCCCAACAGCACTTGCGCCAAGAACGATAATTGATTTAGGAAGTTCCTTAAGCTCCAGAGCGGTTGTACTTGTTAGGTAATCAATCCTGTTAATTCCCTCTATTGGGGGTATCCAAGGTGATGAACCCGTAGCTATTATGAATCTTTTGGCCTTATAGGTTCTCTCCCCAATCTTTACCTCATTTTCTGATACAAAATAACCCCTGTAAGGTAAATAGGTTATATTCTTGTAGCTCTTAAGCACATCCTCGTATTTCGTACGCCTAAACTCACTTAAGAGAGAATCTTTCTGCTCTATAAGCCTTCTAAGATCTACCCTCCCCTGATGTACCTCTACCCCATTATAACCGTTCTTCTTTGGAAGGTAATAGAGCTCAGCGGCTTTAATCAAAAACTTGGATGGAACACACCCCCTATTAAGACAGGTCCCACCTATAACGCTCTCCTCCGCTATAGCCACCTTTGCACCAAGCTCTGAGGCCCTTATAGCAGCAGAAAATGCAGCAGAACCTCCTCCAATGATTATAAGATCAAACAAAGTCATCTTCCTCCTCTATTAAAAAGACTAACCCTGTAGTGACTTCCCCTGTTAAACGAATCTATAATATCCTTTATATCCCTACCCAGATACTCAACCTCTGCCTTATTTTCTGTAAGATCAACCCTTGCCCCAACTACCCCTTCTATCTTTCTTAACGCCTTCTCTACAGCACTGGCGCAGTGAGAGCAGCTCATACCCTCAACCCTAAGTATAGCCTTTAATACTTTAGATTCACTCATTTTTCATTTCCTCCTTACCACTAACCGGGATTGCTTTATAGTCCCCTGCACTCTCTATTGCCTTTACAATCTCCTCTACCCCTACTTTATCCTCCCTATACCAAACCCATGCCTTCTTGTCTTTAAAACTGACCCTGGCATCAACCACACCCTCTACCCTCTTTAAAGCAGTCTTTATGGTAACAGGACACATCTTACACGTCATCCCCTCTACCTCAAGCAAAACCTCTTTTGTATTAGCCCCCTCCTTGGAAGCGTAAACCTTTAGACCCCCAGAGATAGCAACAAAACACAAAAAAACGCTTAAAACCAAGACCCTTTTCATCCCACTAACCTCCCTTTTAAAGTTTTAGGAAACAAATAATCCAACGATATCTGGTAAAAAGATAAATACTGCAACCAAAATAGCTGCCACCCAGAGCACAATCCTGGTAAACCTCCTTCTTCTGGGATTTACAGCGCAATCTGAACCTTGAGAACACTCCCCTCCATTTCTATAGGCAAAGAAAAAACCAAGAGCTAATAAAGAAAAAGATGCCAACGCAAAAGGCAACCTGTACTGCTCTAGCTTTGAAAATAAAGCTGCCCCACCAAGACCCAAAACCACAAACACCAAAGGGCCTATGCAACATATAGAAGCCAAAAGCCCCGAGACCATAGCACCTATGGCTGCAAAAAAACCAAGCTTATCAGATTTACCATCCATTTCCCTTTCCTCCCTGTCTAGATTCTTGTACAGGAATAGATACTTTCTGCATTCTCAGCTATCACTTGGGTTGCAAGCTCAATTATCTCCCTTATTCTTCTATCAGTAACCCCATAGTAGACGTGCTTTCCTTCTTTTCTAGAGGTTACAAACCCACACCACTTAAGACACGCAAGGTGGTTTGATACATTGCTCTGAGATATACCCAGATTGGAGATAAGCTCAGATACATTTCGCTCCTTCTCCAGAAGGAGTTTAAGTATCTTTATACGTGTTGGATCACAAAGGGCCTTAAAGAATCTCGGGAGAAGTTCTTCTACTAAAGGACCGGAAAGCTCTACCTTTTGAATGCTCACAGTTTATACCTCACATTATCATATTTATATATCATAATAGCTAAATATATTTAAGTTGTCAATAGATAAAACAAAGAAACCTAGAAACCCCTAAAATACAAATCCCATCTTAAAACCGAAGGGAAATCTAATTAAAACTAAAGGAGGATTCAAAATATGTCAGCCTTTTTTCACGTGCTTATCCTACTTTCTATGGCCCTTTTGAGCCTTCAAGAAACAGTTCAGAATAACCTTGCTTTTTCAAAAGAAACAAATTCAAGCAAGTTTGATCACCTTCATTCAACTTACAACTCCTTACTAAAGAGGTACGTTCACAACGGAAAGGTAAACTACACTGGGTTTATCTCCTCATCTGAAGAATTTAACACATATCTCAAACAACTGGCTTCTTTGAATTCTAGAGACTACATAAACTGGTCACGGAATGAAAAGCTTGCTTTCTGGATAAACGCTTACAATGCTTTTACAATAAAGGCTGTAATTAACCACTATCCCATTCAAAGAAAAAGAAGCCTTTCTGGTTTACTTTTCCCAGAAAACAGCATTCGCCAAATCGATGGTGTATGGGATAAACTAGAGTTTAGTGTATTAGGGAAAAAAGTAACTTTGAGTGAGATCGAGCATAAAATACTAAGAAAGGAATTTAAGGAGCCAAGAATCCACTTTGCAATAGTCTGTGCTTCCCGTGGATGTCCTGACCTGCGAGATGAAGCCTACATAGCGGATAAAATAGATGAACAACTAGAGGACGCAACAACTAAGTTTATAAACAATCCCCAAAAGGGAGTCAGGATAAACCTATTAGATAAGACCGTAGGACTCTCAAAGATATTTAAATGGTTTGAAAAGGACTTTACTAACTACTACAATAACACAGAAACAGCTAAAAAAAGGAATCAAAACGAGGAAGCGGTTATCAACTTTATTAAAGGATACATCAAATCGGATAAAGAAATAAGATTTCTCGAAACCAGGGATTTCACAGTCTACTATCTCAACTATGACTGGAGTCTTAATGAATAAAGAATGTTAAAATATTCCAATCTTACAATATGCCTATTGCAAAGGTTTTCTACTTATGATATTTTCATAAAGCTATTTCTTTCCCCGTCCCCAAGAAGTTCCCTGAGAGGTTAAAACATACACTCGGGAGGCCCTCTCAGGGAGCTCTATAGCAAAGACACTTAAAAAAGAAATCCTGCTACTCACAGGGAACATTCGGTGGAGCTGGCAAGGCAAAAAGGGAAGCACACCTTGCAGCATCTGCACAGCTTATCTTCTTATCCTTAAGTGATGGATCAAGATACTGAAATCCCTCAATGCCAACGGGAACATTCATGCATACACTTGGATTAAACCCAGGTGTTTTTTTAGCTTGATATCCTACACACCCAGTTAAAAACATTAACGCTAAAATTAGCATCCTAAGCATATCTTTAGTTAGTATATCAAAATCCAGTCTGTAAGAACCAGCACAAATTTTAGAAGTTGAAATCGTAAATTAATGAGCCCAACATACAGAGTGAAATACAAAAGGCCAGATACTTGGAGAGGATAAAAAATCATGGTTCAATTTGTGGGAAATAATGAAAATGTAAATCTTCAGATATCTTGTCTTGTAAACATCTACAGACCTTAGCTGGAACATACGTTGGGCCTTTAGTTGGCTTTGGAGCAATCTACTATGTTAAACATACAGCTTAAGAATTGGTATATCACTGAGCATACAAAGCTATTTGCTACTCTTTCTTCACCGTTATCTCAACCCTTCTATTTTTCTGTCTTCCCTCAGGATTATCACTACCATCAGGGTTAGTATTAGGAGCAACTGGCTTTTGCTCTCCCCAACCCTTGGTTACAATCCTATTTCCATCAATACCTCCGTTTTTAACCAGCCAATCCTTAACAGAATCAGCCCTTCTCTGTGAAAGCCTAAGGTTATAGGACTCAGAGCCCTTTGAATCCGTATGTCCCTCAACAAGAACGCTTGCATCCGGATACTCTCTTATAACATCTGCAACCTTCTTAAGCACTGGTTCAGCCTCTGGCCTTATATCCCACTTATCAAAATCAAAAAGGATATCCCCCGATAGCTCAATTTTTACCTCGGTCTCAGTCTCTTTTAGCTCAAGCTCTTCTATCTCTCCACCTAGATCCTCTATCTCAAAAATGAGATCCGAGGTTCTAAAATCAAGATCCGATATTGATTTCTGTAAAACCTCCTGAGCCAAAACAACACCAGATAAAAGAAGTAGAGAAAAGATAACCAGACTAAAGAGAGTTCTTCTTTGCTTTATTAAACACGTAAACTCAGGCATAATAACAAACCTCCGTATTATAAGCACTCCCCCCCTTGTCCTTAACACAGGAAAGGCAATAGCAAACTACTTGCTAATAGGAACATCATCCATTGGTATAAAGTGAGGGATCACTACCGTTATCTTCTCAACACTATCAGGGGGTGCGGGAAACTTTGCCCAAAGATTCATACGGGACCCAGGTTCAATCTTTCCAAGTCCTCTACTACACAAGCACTTACCTTCCGCGTCACGAACCACATGGTACTTCTTCTTACCGGAAGCATCGATAAGGTAAACACTCCCTATACTGCCGTAATCTACAATAGCTCTTGATTCATCCCCAAAGCTGTGGCCAAAGTTTATGCTCTTATCAGATTCATTAACGATTGCAAACTTTAACGTTACCGTTTCACCACCTGTACGCTTTAGCTCAAGAACCTCAACCCTTACCCCAGGAAAATCACCATCTGAGGTAGCCAGAACCGATGAAGCCTGGGAGCTACCCCCACCTTCCTCTTGAGCTACAACAAAAACACTATGCAAACAAACCACACCTAAAAGAACAAAAAAAGGTAAAAATAGAGTCCAAAAAGCAAAATCTTTTTTCTTCATAATACCTCCTCTCTTAAACTTATAGGTAACACCGGTAATTATACAACTTCTACCGTAAAAAAGAACAACAGCATGGACAAAAACTACCTCTACTCGAATAAAGCTCTTTCAAAAGAACCCTTAACACGGGAACTTTGGAACTTAGGGATTCAATTAAACCTTGATTTCAAGATAGCGCTTATTTCTGGCTTACCAGTTTCCTAAGACAAAAAGGGCAGAAGCAACCAAATCAATGAAAAGAAAAAGCTTTCTTTTTGAACCTTGCATGATAAAGAGAAACTATCTAGGACTGGTTGTACCAGAACCGCCTTGTTCATCACAAGAGCCACTTCCAGTGCTACTCTGACAGCTTCCTCCGGTACCCATACGGCAATCTGCAACCGCACTATTGTCTCCGTCCCTGCACCCAGCATTCATCACATCACCATTTCTATCGTACCGAACATCACACCATCCCCCATTTGTCCCTGTTGAAATGGTGATCTTCTTTCCGCTCTTACAAGTTACAGACATCTTCGCATACTGTTTTCCTACAGGCTCAAAAACCGCCAGGAAAATGCCAGCTTTCGGACCCTGTTTTATTTCCTGCAACCGAAGGGAACTTATATCCAGGTTCTTCTTCACCTTTGGGTGGAGTTCAAGCGGTTGCTTCATGGGCAATATGGGCTTTATAGGCTTTAACCCTTTCTGGGCCTTTAATACACCCTCAACAGCGATAGGAATCCGTTTGTTTTGTTCTTTCAAAGCGCCGATTAGTTTTAGCTGACATTCCCGGCTTTTTTGCGTCTCTGGTGTACCTATACACACTTTACCCTCCGCGTCACACGATATACAGTCACTAACATCGCCACAACCTGGTATATGCTCATAGTTTATACAACACTGGTAGCTACCGTCCGGATGCTCTATTACAAGCATGTCCGCCTCTATGCACGTTTCCTTATGTGTCTTTTTACGTGCGCTTGCACCCTGGGGGTTTACTAAAAAGAATCCAAGAACCACAAATGCAAAAAACCATAAAATAGTTCTTACTATAGCATATTTGTTTTCCATAGATTTCCCCCTCACCTAACCGGTAATTAGATTTGCAATTGAATAGAGTGTAACACAGCTCTAAGATTTTATTCAATAAAGATGAAAACTGTTAAAGGCCTTTATTAAAAATGGGTAAAAAAAGAATTACTAAAATACCCTCTTTTTTGTTCTAAGGCCTTTTCACCTGAGACCAAAGCAAAAACCGTAGCAATGAAGAAATGGAGAAAGTTTAATGTATCGTAAGTCCCTGAAATCATTTATCGGGGTGGGGGGACTTGAACCCCCGGCCTTTGCGTCCCGAAGGCAATTCCATGTTTTTATATGACTTCATACAAATTTATATGAATTTATATAACCCACTGAAATTAAACAATTTTTTAAATTGCGTTTTTATACCTCTTTATACCAATTTATA
>Ga0101941_1000439_pt1 | contig 72982 bp, 67 predicted proteins | sample DewCreD2012metaG_3_FD_75242 | JGI IMG/M metagenome (GOLD analysis project Ga0101941, IMG submission 75242) | Hot spring sediment bacterial and archeal communities from British Columbia, Canada, to study Microbial Dark Matter (Phase II) - Dewar... ... | reverse complement strand
TGCCCCGGTAAGTTCGCGACGTTGCTCATCGGTCAGGTGGAGATGCAGGCGGCGTGACATCCTCCTCACCTCCACCAGTAGCATAACATAAATACGTTTATTTTTTCAAAGTTCATAAATGATGGGCTATGCAACAAGCAAACCTGCCTTCGCAGGTTTCTCCCAATCCGCGCAGGCGGATTTGGTTTCCCCTGTAGCCCATGATTTCAATCGTGAGGCGGATGTATGGACACGCTACCCCTATGGACGACCAGTGCCCTGTATTTGGAGGGCATCTCGCTGGTTCGTCGAAAATAGTGAATGGCATCACTTTGAGCCGCTGGGCACGACGGGGGTGATTACGAACAGTTCTGCTAGCGTCATCAGCAACAACCTGTATGAAGTGTTCAGTGTCAAGCGGTATGGGCAGGGCAGTGCCGAAACGCCGTGGAGGTGGAGTTGAATCCAAGCTGGTGAAGAGGGGTTGTGCGTCTCTCCCAAGGTAATTCTACCTGCCGGAGCGAACCGCCCAACACCTTGCTCCCTTGAACAGCATAAGACGACCGTGAACTGCGTCTCACCGTTGAGGTTTTGGAGCAGAGAAGAGTTGTGTACTCCAAACAGTGGGATTAGGGAGTTTGCAGATGGGCACAGTAGAAATCATTGTATCTGCCATTTTCATAATCGCGGGTCCGCCCGTGGGGACATACATCGGGCTATCCGGGGTAGTCTGGGCAAATAACCGACTCATGCAACTGCATCAAGTTGGCGCGCCTCTGCGCTCCACCATTCCATACTATTGTGCAATTTGTGCAGCATCTATAGCAGCATTAGCAGGGAGCATCCTGTGCGTGCATGGTACTACCATGATTGCTCTTTCCCGTCACCACGCTGGTGTTTTTGCGGAGGAAACATTACGCTTTGCTCCCGCTTTGGCTCTCCTGCTTTTCTCCGTATCGGCATATTTCCTCGGGCAACAAGCGCGGCGCGGTACAGTGCCGCATGGTAGAGTCCTAGTGACCTGGTGGTTTGGCTCACTGGCTTACACTGTCCTTGCATCGATCATGTTGTGGCATGACCTCCAGCTGTAGTACAGCAGGGTTCAGGAATATAGGTGGACAGTGGGTAAGGACTACATCAACGAGGTGTGGACGCATCATCCGTGTGGCGTGGCTTTGCGGTGCCGGTGGTAGAACAACAGAAGCCGCTGGAAGGTGACGGTTGGACGACCGGTGCCCTGTATTTGCAGGGGATTTCGCTGGTTCGTCGAAACAGTGAATGACATCACTTTGACCCCTTAGGCACAACAGGGGTGATTACAGACGGTTCTGCCAGCGTGATAAGCGACAACCTGTATGACCTGTTCGGGGGCAAGCGGTATGAGTATGCCAGTGCACAGACGCTGTGAAGGTAAGACACGGAACGTTACGAAGCGAAGGGGGAGCGTTCTTGCTTGAAAGGCTTTGCAAGCAGCTCTACCTACTGAAGAAGGTAATACCGGTGCTACACCTGTTTTACCAGCAAGGGGGTGATGGTATCATGATCGGGGTCGCAGGACTGTCCATAGTGAGCTTGAGCGTACTGGTGGGCGTTGCTGTGTTCAGCTATGGCCAGTACAGGGGCTTCGAGGCACACATCCAATTCCTTAAAGCAGCAATGGAGGGAGCGTTTGTTGTCTGCTCGCTATACTGGGTGTTTGAAGGGATGGCGAGAGCCGGAGAACGCTTTGTTGGCATACCGCAAGTGCTCTTCAGAACCCAGCTTGCCTACTGGTTTGCTGCGCTGGTTGCATCGAAGCTCCTTCCGAAAATGCTGCAAGAGGCAATACTGGTTCGCTACCAGTCGGGCTGGACAGCGTTGCTGTGCTGGGCAGTGGCAATCGCTTTTTGGGCTACTAGTGCTGCTGCAGCCAATGCGCACAGGCTGCCTATAGTCGCCAGATGGATCGAAGACAAAGGAGGTGCCTACTTGTAGTGATCTCGCTTGCAGTAGTTTCAGCAAGGCCCTCCGTTGGTCCACATCAAGTCGTCAGGATTCTAAGTTGAAAACGATTGCCTCCCTCGCGCGCTGTTTGTGAGGGAGGCACGTCGGTCAGTCAAAGGGACTATGAGACAGCGGACATCCCACTATAAGGAGGGATTTGGGGATGAGTGAGGTACCCACGCGGTCGGAATGGGGAACACACTTCTTGCATTTGTTTCTGATCATTTTCTTCTATCTGCTGTGGACAGGCAGGCAGCTGGACAACTTTGGGCGCGGCTCATGGATCGAAGCACATGTGATGATGGCACTTGCTCTCGTCGCCGGGCTATGTTTTCGCGTCTGGTTGCGCCGCACCACAGCTGCGCGAGAAAAGATGGTAGGGGGGCGGTTGGCAGTAGCAGTTGTGCTGTTGGTTCTGTTTGGCTCTGTGACGGAGGCTCTCGTGCTGTCGTTGGCAGTGGGACGGCGAAGAACAATCAGATATTTAACCGAAAACCTCTTTCCACAGGCTGAGAAGGTGATACCTGTCATTCTGATAGTGCTGTTGGCTGCGGTGAGCAATCTGCACCCAGTCTTTGTAGCTGGCGCGCTTGCGATTATGACGGTGAGAGGCTCCAAGCTGCTCTATGGGGAGGAGGTTGGCGATGAGGCCGAGCAGACCGGTAAGGCGAGAAGGTGGCGCGCTTGGGAGCTGTTCAATATTCTGCTTTGGCTACTTATCTCGTTATACTATCTGTACGGACAGATTTTGAACAACTGGTCTGCCCATAGCATCAGTTCGGTGTGCAGCGGCTACCCATATGCTTGGCTACAGACGAGATGCCGCCTTACGAGTGTATTGGTGCATACCAACACAGACCTTTTATTTGACATTGCTTTGGTGGTGTTCGTCGTAACAGCGATGTCTGCAGTGAATCTGCTGGGCGCTACGATAGAATGGTTTTGGGCGTCTGTCACCAGACGCAGGCAAAGCCCGGCGTGAACGCCAAGGCTATTTCTTCATTGCCAGAACTGATACGTGGGCACATCGTAGAGGATGCCCACGATGTTGGCGATACTGCCTATCACGAACTGCCCCAGTATCAGCCCGAAGAAAAAGGGCAATGAACGCCGGTACAGCCTCAACCCGCCATAGCGCAGAAGCAATATCTTCACCAGCCATGCGATGAGCAGGGGCATCCACACCAGATTCATCTCCCAGCTGCCGCTGACCGCAAAGCCCAGCGGGTGGAAGGGCCACCAGGTGAAGCGCGTGCGCATCCACTGCAGGAAAAAGGAGATCAGTAACCCTACGCCGATAGCGAGTGTCGCAGTGATGTTGGCGTCGGTAGGCATCTGCAACCATGTGCTCAGGCGGGTGTAGGATTCGCCTCCGAACGAGGCGCGTGACTTGCTCACCGCCCCGTAGTCGTAGTTCAGGTGGAGCATCGCCCAGAACGCCGCCAGCGAGCCGATGATGCCCGCGAATATCATCCCCCAGTACCAGCCGCGCAGGTTGGAGCGAGTCTGCTCCGCCAGCTTGAACGCCTCCAGCTGATGGGGCATGGGGTGACTGCGGTAGGCGCGGTTCATGGTGTACAGCAGCGACATGGCGGTTAAATCCGAATTGCTGAACTGTCGCGTGCCGAATACTTCGGGCAGGATGGAGTCGGGACCGGTGAAGTGCAGGTCGTGTACCGGCGTGCCGAACTCCGCCCTCATGCGCGTGATGGCGATGGCAAGCACGAAGTAAATGGCGAAAAAGGCAACGCCCAGTCCCCAGTTCATGCCCAGCAGCTCGCCGAAGTACACCAGAAACGCTATACCTGCCAGAATGCCCAGCACCGCCCAGCGATAGCGGATAGGCTCGTCCGAGTCGTCTACGCTGGAAGGCAATCCTACCGCTCGCCGCAGCACCTCGCGCAGGTAGTCGCGGCTGAGCCACACACTGAACAGGAAGAACATCAGGTATGCGCCGAAACACTGGTTGTTATCGTAGGGGAAGCGCGGGTCACGGTCCCACGCCATTGCCACCGACAGCACCCGTTCCATCTTCCACACGATGTAGAAAAACCAGCAGGAGAACAGAAAGTCCACCGGCAACAACATGCCGAATCCCACCATAAACGGATACCACGAGAGAGGTGTCCAGCCGATGGCGTTCCACGGTTTCTCGGTAACCAGCGGACCGAGGTCAAAGTAGCTCAGGTCGCCCATGCCCGGGCTGAGCACACGCGGAACGGACGGAAACCAGAGGTGCAGGATGTTCAACGTGTCCGCCGTCCCCGCCAGCAGAAAGGCAAACCAGAACAGGCGATTGCGGAAAACGGACGGCACGCGCCCCTGCTCTACTCCCTCGGTAATCACCAGAGGCAGGGCGATAACTGGGTAGGTCAGTCGTTCACGATGCGTCCACTGTTTGCGCAGTAATACATTGATACACAGCATCACGAACAGCGAGGCGCACAGGAACAGACTCCACATCAGCACAGGTACTGCCCAGCCCAGGAGGTACTGCAGGCGATAGAAGGTATCGTTGCCCTGAAAGTAGCCGGTGTATACCCTCGGGTCGGAGACCATCAACCACTTCGGCAGGTACTGGAAGAACAGCTCTTGCCAGCGATTGGAGGAGTCGGCGAAGCGGAAGGGCCAGGCGAGGGTAGGCGTAAGCACCTGCACCATATCGTGCCCACACAATGCAGAGCCCAGCGCGAGCATCATGTATATCGCCATCAGCTCCGCCTGTGTGAGCGCCCAGCGGGGACGGATTCGCGCCACTAACAGATTCAGCACCGCCAGCACGAGGATGATGAAGATGACATTGAAGAAGAGCGAGATGGTGGTCGGGTGCGCGGAGTAACGGATAATCTCCATCTGCACCACCCAGTAGGCGTTCAATGGAACCAGCACCGTGCCCACCAACAGAGAACGCCAGGTAACCGCCCGCCCTGTCCACCGGACGGTAGCCTGCCGCTCCGCTTCACCGCTTTTGATGGCTTCTGCGGTGCCAATAGTCGCCAACCGTCAGATTCTCCTGCGCAACTATATATCGTTCGAGAGGCGGGTGGTCACGCTCCATCGTGACCACAGGGTTTTCGGATGCGACAGAGCGCATCCATCCAAAGAGTTCAACGTCTTTCACCGGAGGGTCGCGCTCCGCCGCGACTAAAAGGGGTAAGGCTCGGACGGAGCCTCGCCCTCCAGATGGTCCTATGGGTAACTTCAGATTCGCAGGTCTCTCTTCTCCCCGCACCCGGCGAAATCCTGCGGCAGGATGCGTCCCCCTCTCTCGCGAAAATCTTGTTAATACACACAAGTGTGCGGTGTCTGACCGTAGCCGCAACCTTCAGGTTGTGTCCTTTTGCGCAGGCTGAAGCCTGCGGCTACAGGGTTTTTCTGCATAGCAACGAAACCCTTTGGGATATTCGGGCAAGGAGAGGGATCATGCGCGTTGGTGTAGATTACTACCCCGAACACTGGGAAGAATCTCGCTGGCAGATCGACGCCCGCCTGATGCGCGAGGCGGGTATCAGCGTCGTGCGGTTGGCTGAGTTCTCATGGTGCAAAATGGAGCCGGAGGAGGGCAAATACGACTTCGGCTGGTTAGACCGTGCGCTGGAGGTGCTGTATAAAGAGGGCATTCAGGCAGTGTTAGGCACGCCAACCGCAACTCCACCCGCGTGGCTACACCAGCGATACGATATCTACCCGCGCGATGCCCGGCGCTATCCGCTGGGTTTCGGCACACGCCTGCAGCGCTGCCTGAACCACCCCGTGATGCGTCGTTACTCGCGCCTGATTACCGAGGCGATGGTCAGCCACTATGCGAACCACCCCGCCGTCATCGGCTGGCAGACCGATAACGAGTTCGAGGCGAACCTGTGCTATTGCGACGTGTGCGCCGACCTGTTCCGCCAGTGGTTGCAACGTAAGTACGGCTCGCTGGAGGCGTTGAATAAGGCATGGGGTACTGTCTTCTGGAGCCAGGAGTACTCCAGCTGGAGCCAGATACCTCTGCCCTGGGTGGCTCGGTGCGGACAATCGCATAACCCCTCGCTGTGGCTGGACTACCGGCGCTTTGCCTCCGAGTCCACCGTCAGCTTCCAGCGCGAGCAGGTGGAGATTATCCGTCGTCTTGCACCACACCACTTCATCACCCATAACTTCATGGGTCTACATGACAGCATGGACTACTTCGCGCTGGCGGAGGACCTGGATTTCGTCTCGTGGGACAACTATCCAAAAGGCAACTGGGAAGAAGCCGGGCACGCCGCGCTGGCACACGATGTGATGCGAGGCATTAAGGGTAAAAACTTCTGGGTGATGGAGGAACAAAGCGGCATTACCGGCTGGGAACACGTTGGGCGCAGACCGGCACCCGGGCAGATACGCGCGTGGGCATGGCAGGCGGTGGCACACGGCGCAGACGCTGTGGTTTTCTTCCGCTGGCGGTCGTGCCTTTACGGAACCGAACAGTACTGGCACGGCATCCTGAACCACGATGGCGTTCCTCGTCGGCGATATCGAGAGGTAGCCCGCTTCGGCGAGGAGATGAACCGCCTGAGCGCGGAACTGGACGGCACCACGCCGAATCATCAGGTGGCGATACTGAACTCCTATGAGCAGAACTGGGCATTGCAGATTCAACCGCAGGTGAGCGGGCTGAGATGGTGGGACCAGGTGCGCCGTTACTATCACTCTTTCCGCCGGTTGGGTGCAGGAGTAGACATCGTGCCGATAGAGACCGACCTGAAGCGATATCGCCTCATCGCCGTGCCCAGCTGGTACATTCTGACCGAGAGGGATGCACACAGTCTGACGGATTACGTGCGCGAGGGAGGTATATTGATTCTGAGCCCGCGCACCGGCGTGAAGGACGAGCGCAATGTTTGCCGAACGGAACCTCTGCCATCCCTGCTGCGCGAGGCTGCCGGTGTGGAGGTGGATGATTACGACCCCCTGGGCGATGCACAGAACCGCATCCGCCTGAGCACCGGTGAGGAGTTCACCGTGTCGGTGTGGGCAGACGCCCTGCTTCTCAAGGGGGCAGAAGAGGTGGCGGTATACACCCATTCCATCTTCGCAGGCGAACCGGCTATTGCCCGGCACCGCTACGGCAAGGGAGCAGTATACACCTTCGGCACATACGGTGAGCCTGCGCTGTATGACACTTTGCTGGGGCGAATACTGGACGAGGCGCGGGTAGAATGGTTGACGGGCATCCCTGCCGATGTAGACGCCTGCTGGCGCGAGAAGGACGGCACACGCATCCTGTTCCTGATCAACCTGGGCGGTGAGGAGCGAGCCGTGCCGGTTCCAAGCGAGGTCACCCCTTTGCTTGGCACGTCACCGCAGCAGGGGACGGTGAACCTGCCTCCATACGAGGTGGGGATTTACCGTGTGCGGTAGTAGTGGTCAAACCCGATTGTTCAGATGCAGGCAAAGTGGTTTCGCGCCCCTGTCATGCTGAGCGTCAGCAAAGCATCTCTGCGAAGCGAGAGAACGAGATTCTTCGCTGCGCTCAGAATGACAGCAAGGCGAGACCGTCTCGCCACAACCGCGAGAATCACGCTTGACAAACCAGTGGTTTACATGGGATCGAGATCAACCAAGGTACAATGGCTTTGCGAGGACGATGGATACAGGACGAAGCGTAATGTGCGATATACTGCGGGGTAAGGTTGCTCTGGTGACCGGCGCATCGCGAGGCATCGGGCGAGCCTGCGCCGTCGCTCTTGCCGAATGGGGCGCGACGGTCGCGGTGCACTATCGGCAGAATGAGCGCGAGGCGCAAAAAACGCTCTCCGCTCTGGCTGGAGAAGGACATTTTCTCCTGCAAGGAGACGTTGCCGACCCGGAGATGTGTCGAAAACTGGTGGCAGAGACCGTTGAGAAAACCGGGCGGCTGGACGTTCTGGTGAACAACGCGGGCATCTACGAGCCGCTTCCCTTCAGCGAGCCGAGCTACGACCGCTGGCAGAGTGCGTGGCAGAGGATGTTCGCGGTCAACTTCTTTAGCGCGGTGAACCTGAGCTATCACGCCGTAGCGGTCATGCGCCGGCAGGGAAACGGCAAGATTATCTTTATCGCCTCGCGGGCGGGCATCCGTGGGGAAGCTAACCACAGCCATTACGCCGCCTCTAAAGGGGCGATGGTAGTGCTGGCGCGAAGTATGGCGGTGGAACTGGCACGAGAGAACATTCAGGTGTACGCCGTCGCGCCCGGCTGGGTGGCTACCGACATGGCAGCAGAACCGCTGAAACAGCGCGGTGAGAGCATCATCGCGCAAATACCGGTGGGACGGGTGGCGGAGCCGGAAGATGTGGCGAAGGCGGTGCGCTTTCTCGCCTCACCCGACGCCGACTACTTGACGGGCATCACTCTGGACGTGAACGGAGGTTCCTATATTCGCTGATGGGGATACAGGAGCAGGTCAACCGCTTTCGCGACATCATGCAGGCACTGCGCCAGCAGATTGGGCGCGTCATCGTGGGGCACGAAGAAGTGGTGGAGAACACCCTGCTGTGCATCTTCGCAGGTGGGCACACGCTACTGGAAGGCGTGCCCGGGCTGGGCAAGACCCTGCTGGTGCGCACGTTGGGGCAGGTGCTCTCTCTGCGCTTCTCGCGCATCCAGTTCACCCCTGACCTCATGCCAGCCGACATCACCGGAACCAACCTGCTGGCAGAAGACGAAAGCGGGCGACGACGGTTTCAGTTCCAGCCCGGTCCGGTGTTTGCCAACATCGTGCTGGCAGACGAGATTAACCGCGCTACACCCAAAACGCAGTCCGCCATGCTGGAGGCGATGCAGGAGCACGCGGTCACGGTAGCAGGCGTGCGCTACGAGCTGCCAGAACCCTTCTTCGTGCTGGCGACACAGAACCCTATCGAGATGGAAGGAACCTACCCCTTGCCGGAAGCGCAGCTGGACCGCTTTATGTTCAAGCTGCTGGTGCACTCGCCCTCGGTGGAACAACTGAACGCCATTGTAGACCGTACCACCGGTGCGGAGATACCGCAGGCGGAAACCGTCGCCGACGGCGAGACGGTATTGTGGATGCAACACCTGGCACGACAGGTTCCACTGGCTGAGCCGGTACGTGACTTCGCTTCGCAGCTGGTGCATTTTACCCATCCTGATGTGGACGGCGCACCCGACACGGTGAAGCGTTATGTGCGCTTCGGTTCCAGCCCGCGCGGGGCGCAGGCGCTGGTGCAGACCGCGAAGGTGCGCGCACTGAGCAGCGGTCGTTACAACGTGGCGATAGAGGATATCGAAGCGGTAGCATACCCGGCACTGAGACACCGAATCCTGCTGAACTTCGAGGCAGAAGCACAGGGTATCACCGCTGAGCAAATAATAGACGCGGTGCTGGAGCACGTACGCCAGCGTAGCGAGGTAAGGCTACCGCTGGTTTCAGAACAGGCGACTGGTCAGGCGATATAAGCCCTTGTCGATGAAAAGATTCTCTTCTCAGCCTCGCATTGCGTGGGTAACGGTCGGGACATGCCTGCTGATGCTGGTAGGGTATACACTCCAGCGAGCAGGTGTATCCACGCATTTACTACAGCTGGTTCCTCAACGCTTCACTGCCTGGTCGTTGCTGACCACCTGCTTTTTACACGTCACCCCCGCGCACCTGCTGGGCAACTTGCTGTGGCTGTTGCTGTTCGGCAGTATGGTAGAGCTGGCGGTACGACGCTACGAGTATCTGCTGGTGTTGCTTTGCGGAGGAGCGGTCGCTTCGGCGGTGCAGGCAACGGTCGTTCTGGTGGCACAGCCGGAACGGGCGGAATCGCCCATCATGGGCGCGTCGGGCATGGTGGCGGCGGTGATAGGCGCGTTTGCGGTGCGCTTCTTTACGGTGGACGTGCGGATAGGGAAAGCGTCCATCCCCAGCCTGTGGATTATCCTGCTGTGGTTGATACCTCAGCTGGTGGGGGCGATGCGCACGCTGGCCGGGGGCGGTGTGGGCACTGTGGGCTACTGGGGGCATCTGGGAGGGTTCATTGCGGGTCTTGCTCTGGCAATGGCTTTGCGGATGACGCGAACGGGAGCACGCAGCTACCTGATGCAGCAGCTGGTGCAGGCGCAGGCGCGTGGCGACGTGCTGGAATCGCTGCGTCTCGCGCAAGGATGGTGCCAGCTGGAACCGGACTCGGTGCAGGCGCATCTGACGGCGGCGCGAACCGCGCTGACCGCAGGTGATGAATCCCTGAGCCTGCAACACTACCAGCAATCGCTGACGCTATGCGAGCTTCAGAACGATACGAAGACGGGCGTGGACATCTTTCTGGAAACCCGTCAGCAGGTTCCTGCTCGCTCTCTGCCGCGTGAGATGTGTTTGCGCTGGTCGCTGCGAGCGGCACAGGCAGGATACTCTCAGGAGGCGATGGAATCGCTCCTGCAACTCGCCGAGTCCGCCCCCGACACACCCGAAGGGGAAAACGCCCTGTTGCAATCGGCGAGGATTGCCCTTCAACAGACCCACCAGCCCGATAAGGCGAGCGCACTGCTCCAGCGTTTTCTGAAGCAATATCCCCACAGCGCGCTCACTGCTTATGCGCTGGAGCTGCTGCGGCAGGCGAGGGACACGGAGAAGTAGGAAGAACTTGCTGGCACGCGTCGACACCTCAACAGGACAGCCTCCCTATCCCAACCGTACCTTCGCAGTTACCTCTAATCCTGTCGCAACCTTGGGACAGAACTCGGCGGTGATGCGCACACTGCCCTGAACCGGCTGGAGCGTTTGTGTCTCTCCTCGGTGATTCACCACCCGCACTGCCCGGCTGGTCTGGATAACCAGTCGCGCAGTAACGCCCTTGACCTCCGTCCAGAAGGCAAGGGTGCGGGTCCCGTCGGGCTTGCGGAAGAGATAGAGGGTGAGGTCGCGCTGACCAAAGTCGGGGCGTCGCAAAGGAACCGCTCCATGAAGTGCCTGCGCAGCTACAAGACACTCCCGCCTCAGGTCGTGGCGATACGCCAACCCGCCGTCGTCGTAATCCCAGCTGAAGAGAAACACTTTCTCTATGCCCAGCGCAACACAGTGCCCAATCGCCTTGAGGGGAGAGAGACGGGCCGCTCCCTCCGTGCGGATATGAGTTGTCGTGCCAGGCGCGGCGTGCTCGCAGGAGGCGGAGGCTTGCTGCTCGGTGTTCCAGAGAGGCTTGCGGATGCTTGCCTGCTGCATCGCGCGCCGGTAGTCCTCTACGGGACCCGCGTCTTGGGGTCTGCTTAAAGGATAGTGTATACTCAGCACGTCAAACAGGTCAGGGCGGCGCACCAATCGGGAAAGCACATCGCCATACGAGCCAAGCCCCATCTGCCCGCGAAAGAGCTCTCCGCCCAAGATGACCGCGTGCGGCTGTACAGAGCGAATAGCGGTTGCTGTCCACTCCAGGTATTGCATATACTCCTCTGCCGAACCTCGAAAATAGCCTCCGCCATCAGGCTCGTTCCCGATTTGCCAGTGACGGCAGTATGGAGCATACTGCGCAACAACGCGCCTTACCACACCCTGCCACTGCTGTCGGTCGCGCGGCGGGGTCAGGTTCAGCGTTTTGTCCCAGTCCGCGTGCGGTCCGGCAGGGTCTTGCGACAGGTAGTCTGCCTGCCCCAGAAACTTCAACACTGGCGAAACTCCTGCACGGGCGAAGACGCGCAGACCCGCCTGGTAATCGCCGTAGTCCCACCGGAACTCGCCTGCGCGCGGGTTGATGCGACTGAGGGGAATGTCCAGTTGTATCCAGCGAACACCCGCGCGTACCATTGCAGCCGCATCATTCACCCGCTCGGAGGCTGTCTTCACAGGCGTCGCGATAACACCCAGCAACGGTTCGCTCCCCGCAGCATGGCGTCCCTCGCGAAAGGTATCCCGTAACACAGTGCGTTTACTCCTTCACGTGAGAAACTGGTATATGGGCACATCGAATATCTTCCCCATCAGCGCCCAGCCTGCCTGCGTCACGATGTCGCCCAGCGTCACGCCCACGAAGAACGCCAGACTGCGCCGATAGCCCTTGCTGCCGCCAAAACGCTGCACCAGTACCTTTGCCGTCCACGCTATCAGGAAGGTCAGGAAGAAGGCGTTCATGGTGATTGTGTTCGCCATCACGTAGCCCACCGGGTGCAGAGGAAACACGCTCAGGCGCATCCGCAGGCTGGCTAACAACAGCGTGAAAGCCCCTCCGGCACACGCCGCCAGCACCCCGCTCCTGTCCCAGGCGACCCGCGTGCTGGCAAGGGAGTGCATCTGCTGCATCCCATACTGCACCTTCCACATCGCATAGGCGTTGCTCTTGGCGGTGGCGGCACCCAGCGCGTAGAAGTGGGTCAAACTGCTCCACCACCCGACCGCCAGCGCGGTGAGTGTACCTATCGCCACCCACGCCAGCACCGTGCGCCAGCGCAGACCGATCGAATCCGCAATCTTCAAGCCTTCCATCAGGTAAGGTAGCGACTGCGCGCGGATGTCTACATGCACGAGGTCAAAATAACCTCCCGCCACGATGGCGCCCTCCGGGAGGTTCTGTGCACCCAGCGCAGCGTTCGCCACGCGGTGGGGCGTCCACGTCGCGGGTGCAAACGTCCACTGTCCCCCTGCCTCCGCTCGGATGCGCGCCCCGCTCAGTACGTACGCCACATACACACCGATAATCATCAGCGCGAACAGGGGCGGGATACCGGTGACCATCATCATGAGGGCGCACAACAGCGTGCATCCCACCGCGAGCCATCCCAACAACCGCACGGTGCACAGCTCGTCGGGCGTGAGCTGACGGGTGAGGCTCTTCCAGTGCAAGCGCGCACCCCACCCTACCATCAGCGCGAAGGCAATCCATGCGCCCGCCGCCTGCTCCTCTTTGTAGGGGAAGCGCGCTGCGGCGGTATCGCCCACCTCTAACCCGAACGCCGCGCCCACCACGTACAGCAAGCGCGTCACCAGCCAGAAGAACCAGCAGCTGAAGCTGATACTGCTCGGCACGAAATACGCCAGCCCCACCGCCATCGGATACACGCCCAGCGGGAAGTCGGGAAAGGCGTTCCATGGCGGCGACTGGAAGAGGGGTATCTTCACATAGGTCACCTTTAACTGCACGGCGGGGATGGCAGGATACCAGTCGTGCAACGCCAGCAGGCTCTGCAGCACCGCAGGAATGGCAAATCCCAGCCAGAACAGCGGTCGACGCAACAGGTCATCCTGCGGGTCGGTGAGCTGCAAAGGCAGCATGGTAATCGGGAAAGTAAGCCGTTCCTGCCGTATCCAGATGCGATGCAGTAACGCCGCCAGCCCTATCCAGATACCTGTGAGCAACACCAGGTACAGGCTCCAGAAGGCGATAGGAATTATCCACGCCTCCCACGGCACACCGCTTTGCCCGCGATACAGGGCGCGGATGGCTTCGGGGTCGTGCAGGATAGGCAGGTGAGAGAGGTACGGCAGATACCGGCTCCACTGGGGTTGCGTTTGCGAGAAGTAGGGAAAGAAGCCCATGCCGGGCATTAGAAAACGCAACCCGCCAAAACCGATGATGGGGATGGTGGCGGTGAGCACGATGTAGCCCATCAGCAGCTCCTCGCGGGTGAACGGAAGCCACCGGCGCAACAGCCGCACGAACAGCAGGTACAGCGCGGTAGGCATCATCAGCGAGTAGCAAATCAGGTAGATACTGCGGGCGATTTCGCTGTCCGCCACCCACCACACCATCACCGCCTGCGTCAGCAGGATGAACAGGGCAAGGCGTGGACGGATGCCCGCAACAGTCGTTCCCTGCGGCTGTTCGGCAACTCGCCCGGTGCGCACCGCGCTATCGGTAACGAGGTGAAACGACGTTTGCCCCCCGAACATGATGGGAGCCGAAACCTCCTCCCTCTCTAGATCGCCCCGCCCGGTCTTCGTGGTCGCCTGGCGGTTTCTCGCACCCGAATCGTGCCTATGTCGGTAACCGGTGCACCCACCTTCACCACAGAGGGTAGTCCATCCACCTGCGCAACGCCCGGCACCGGTGGCAGGCGTCGTGCCTCTACCCGCAATAGAAGCACATACTCGCCGTACGGCAAGGATGGAAACTCAAATCGCCCCGATGCATCCGTCGCCACCACGCCAGCCACCACACGCCAGTCGAAGGGGCGCGCCAGCAACACCTGTCGGTCAGAGCCCGGTCTGTTGCGCGTAAAAGGCAGGGCATTCTCCCATCCGATAACGCCCACACGCACACCCTCTGCCGGCTGCCCGTTCCACAGTATCCTGCCCACTATCCTGCCGGCAGGCGAGGCGTTTCGGCGCATCTTCTCCGGTATCTCGCCGCGCTCGTACCATTCCTGCGCCTTGCGTTCCTCGCCAAAACGGGCGTACAGGTCGCCCATCGTCTGGCAGGCGCGTTGCGATTGGCGAAAAGGACGAGAGCGGGCATCCAGCCAGTCCAGGTACCTCTTCGCCTCCGGCGTCACCGCGCAGTTAGAGAGCGTCTCCACCATCAACTGCACAAACTGTAAGCGAGGGGCGCGCTCAATACACAGACGGTCCACCTCCAGACTGCGGACAGGATCCCAATCCATAGAGCGCACGTCGTGCAGATGCACGAACAGGGGACGCGCCAGCGTGGTCTGGAAACGCCGCGCCCGCAGATACTGCTCCACCTTGTAGGTCACGCCCGGCTCGTTGGGGAAGCCCACGATGGTCTGGAAGGGAATCCTTGCTACGCGCGTTTTGCCGTCGGACAGGGGAAGGAGCACCGTATCGGTTCCCGCCGCGCCAAAGGGAATTTGCTCCCTCTCCGCCATTCGGAGCAGGATACGTTCGTAGTCCATTCTGCCAATGATGAGTCCGTAAAAGAGCCACACTCCCAACAGCGTCACCAGCGACAGAGGCACTAACGCCGCTGCCAGCGCACGGATACGCTGATGATAGCCCTGTGCCGGAGCAACGATGGCTGTCCACAGGCTCGCCCAGCAAAAGCTACCCGCCGCCGCAATCGCCAGCGAGATGCCCACGAAAGTCAGCCAGCCGCGAGGATTCAGGTCAGCCAGCGCGCGTGCGCCCCCCGGCGGCACAAAAACGGTGGGAAAGTCGAACATGAATCGGTAGAGCGCAGCGCCGAAGTCGTAGCCGGTAAACTGCAGTACCAGCGCACCCGTCAGTCCGCAGGCGATGCCTCCCGATATTAACCGCGTCATCGCCCAGATGCTTATCCGTTTGCCACGAAGGAACCAACCCGCCCCACCATCTTCCGACCAGAGCAGGGCGGATGTGACACAGAGTACACTGCATAACAGCATTAACCCTTGCGTGGACCGGTCGGATGCCCATCCACTCCCCAACACCACCAGTAACTCGATACCCAGCCATGCCACCACCAGCGCAGCGAGACGCAACAGAGCTGCCCTATTGCTCAGCAGGGAAGCGAAGGAAGGAAACGCCGTTCGCAGGGCGATTGCCAGAAGTAGAAGATAGACCACTGCCAGCAGCGCCGTACGCGACAGAAGCGCGACGGAGCCTGTTACCGAAATCCACCGCACCAGCCCGGAGGACCACGCCAGCGTATCCGGTATCGGCAGCCCCGAAGCGTCCAGCGAGCGCAGCACAGCGGGCAGAATACGCAGAGTTTCGATATGCACCCGCAGAAAGGTAGGCACCATGCCCAGAACGGCGAAGCACAAGCCTACCAGCCACACACGCCGTACCGAAAGCGTGCTCTCCATCACTCGCTCCCCAGAGGCAGGTCTATCATCAGCACGTCCACCGTATCACCGCGCCGCAGCTCGCTTCTCGCGGGAGCCACAATCAGTGCGTTCGCGCCCACCATCGACGCCACCATGCCCGACTCCTGCGCTCCTGTGGAGCGTACCAGCCATCTACCCTCGCCCCAGCGCAGTTGTCCACGTATATACTCGCGCCTGCTCCCGATAGCGCCGATATCGTGCTCCAGCACCGCCTGTACCCGGGGACGGAAAAGCACGCGATGACCCATCATCTTGCGCAGGGCAGGGCGCACGAACAGTTCGAAAGTGACCATCGCCGAAACGGGGTTGCCCGGCAACCCCACGAACAGAGCCTGCCCCACGCGCCCAAAGGCAATCGGCTTGCCCGGCTTGATGGCGACGCGCCAGAAACGCAGTTCCCCAAGGCTTTCCACAGCCTGCTTGACAAAATCCCGCTCGCCGACCGACACGCCTCCAGCCGTCAGCACCATGTCGTACGCCTGCGCCTGCGTCAGCGCATCGCGTGTGATAATGGGATCGTCGGGGATGTGCAGGTGTTCCAGCTGCGCTCCCGTCTCGCGTACCTGCACCGACAGCGCATAGCGGTTGCTGTTGTAGATTTTGCCAGGAGGCAGCGGACGCCCCGGCTCCACCAGTTCGTCGCCGGTGGTTAGCAGGCAAACGCGCGCCGGGCGTACTACGGGCGCAGTGCTCCTGCCGATCGCAGCAAGCACCAGTATCTCTCCTGCACCGAGGCTCTGCCCTTTCCTTAACACCGTCTCGCCCTGCGCTACTGCCTCACCTTGCCGTCGGATATGTTGCCCGATTCGGGCGGGGGATTTTATCCATACCTCTTCCCCGTGCTGCTCGGTATCCTCCACCATCACCATCGCGTCGGCTCCTGCGGGCACAGGTGCGCCGGTCATCACACGCGCCGCTTCACCTCGCCCAACGGCAAAGTGAGCAACTTCGCCCGCGTTCACCGCCCCCACCACCCGCAGACGGGCCGGGCTTTGCGCCGACGCCCCTGCTGTATCCTCCGCGATAACCGCATAGCCGTCCACTGCCGCGTTATCGAAGGGGGGAATATGTACGGGAGAGACGATGTCCTCCGCCAGCGCACGCCCTTCCGCTTCCAGCAAGGACATCTCTACCGCTTCAGAAAGGGGTTGCACCGACTGCAGGATCAGCTCCTGTGCCTCCTCCACGCTCAGCAGGTCTTTCACGTTGTGCCTCCTTGCGGTGAATGCGAGGTGGGTTGTTCCAGAATCAGCTCTATGGCGTGCGGAAGCAGAGGCAATAGCACTTCCAGTCCCTCCCGCACCGCGCGGGGGCTACCCGGCAGATTGATAATCAGAGTACGCCCACGGATACCCGCCACCCCGCGCGACAGAGCAGCAAAGGGGGTCTTCTTCAGCCCCTCGAGGCGCAACAACTCGGCAATGCCGGGCGCTTCACGCTCCAGCACCTCGCGTGTGGCTTCGGGTGTTACGTCACGCGGGGCGAACCCTGTGCCTCCGGTAGTCAGGATAAGGTCGCAGGTATCACACGCATCCCGCAACCACCCGGCGATGAGCGCACGCTCGTCGGGCACGATAGCACGACGCACCACTTCATAGCCGGCTTCGCGCAGGGCATCTTCCAGCACCTGACCGGAAACGTCCTCTGCCTCGCCTGCCGCACAGCGGTCGCTGATGGTCAACACACCTGCTCGTCTCATAGCGAGATTAAGTATAGCGCGTTGTGCCTGCTTCTGTCCACTGCCGACAGTGAGAGATGATTTGGGGGCAGGTTTCAAACCTGCCCCCTACAGCGAACCTGCCATGCTACAGCGTTTATTCGTCGCCAATTGCACCGAAGTTGCGTACCAGCACACCGAAGTCGAACAGGGTGACCTCCTCATCTCCGTCCAAATCTGCATCGGGGTTCCAGTTGCTGTCACCAGGCACCGAACCGAAGGCGGCAACCAATCCACCGAAGTCGAACAGGGTGACCTCGTTGTCGCCGTCGATGTCGCCGTTGATGAGGTCAAAGTTCACGGCTGTGCTCGGCGGGGCGATGCTCACACTGCCTTTGACGGAGCGCAGCCAGTGTGAAGCCTTCGCTGCCACGTCGTACGTGCCCTTCAAGCCGGTAGTAAACGCGTACTGCCCCGAGCTGTTCAGGTTGACTACGCGCGTCTCCACGGGCGTGGTCTCACCCGGGTTGCGGATTTCGATGGTTACGGGCACAGTGGTAACGTCCCCACCGTAGTCGCCCAGATTCACCGTGCCGGACACCTCGACGGGGATAGGAATACCGGCTGCCGAGGGTCCACCCAGCGCGGCAATCTCAGCATCGGACATGGGATAGTCGCGCAGCTGCAGGCAGTTGATGAACCCCTCCTGCGTCTCGCCATCATTATCTGCAAACAACAGGAAGGTGGATTCCAGTGAAAACCGTCCGTCCACTCCCCAGCCGCTCGGGCTTTGCACGATGTTCTGGAGCTGCCCGTTGATGTAGCAGCGGTACACGCAGCTGTCTCCACCGGAGGGGGTTGTGGTGTCAATCACCAGCGCAATACGCTGCCACACGCCGTCCTGGAAACGCAGCGGATTGCCCGGGTCCGAGTAATTGCCCGAGATGCCCAGTCCGTTGGTTCGCTCATCGCCGGGCACATCGTGGAAGATAAACCAGTCGCCATCATTGGTGTTGTTGGGGTTGGTTTGGTAAAGGCTCACGTAGCCTGGGGTGACAGGGAACATCACGTCCATGATGATGGTGTACCGGTTCGTGTAGCTCCCGCCCCCGTTCGCGCCGATGGGGTTCGGCACGATGAAGTAGGTGTTGTGCCCGGTTGTCCACGTGTCGTCGCCGTCCCACTCGTCATCGCCGAGGCGAACCACTTGCGCGACCTGCCCACCGATAACGGCGGTTTCAAAGAAGAAGTTGCCCACGCCGACCAGCGGGTCGCCAATGGTGCCGTTCAGGTTGCCGTTGAAGTCCCAGTGCCCCACTACACTCTGGGCGTTCACCGAGACGGCTACGAACAGCAACAGGCTGAGTGCTGTCGCTACCGATTTCACCTCTCGTTTTCCTCCTTTCTTGGGATGTTACACCAGGGCGTCTCTGCCCTTGTTGCCTCAGGGAGGGGCAGGTTCTTAACCTGCCCCTTCAACGTTCACTCGTCGCCGATTGCACCAAAGTTGCGCACCAGCACGCCGAAGTCGAACAGGGTGACCTCCTCATCCCCGTCCAGGTCGGCATCAGGGTTCCAGTTGCTGTCGCCGGGCACTGAACCGAAAGCTGCGACGAGTGCACCGAAGTCGAACAGCGTGACCTCGTTGTCGCCGTCGATGTCGCCGTTGATGAGGCTTACGTCCAGTCCGGTTAAGCCCTCTTTGGGCACAACCACATCGCGCACGACGACCTGCAGCCAGTGGCTGGCTTTGAAGGCGAAGTCATAGGTACCCGCCACCACGTTGGGCAGAGTGTAGTTGCCGTTCTCGTCCAGCGTGAGCGTAGCGGTACGCACCAGCTTCCCTGCCTTGTACACCTTGAGACTCACCGGCACCTGAGACACCTTCGCCGGGTCGTAGTCGCCCAGTTCCACATTGCCTGTTACCGAACGGGGCGTGAACAGTATCATGCCCGGCTGTGTTAACCCCCCTGCTCCCGCTGCTACGAAGGTGTCGATAAACGCACCGGTAGTACCATTGTAGCGCAGGATAGAGTTGCCACCATAGCTGGCGAGATAGAAGCGCCCATCGGGTCCCCACTCGAACCCGTATGCGCCGTACAGCCCGCCGCTGGCAGTGGGGATAAACAGCCCTATAAAGGCACCGGTACTGCCGTTGTACTTCGCCACGCGATGGAACAACCCACCGGAAACGTAGAGATGCCCGTCCGGTCCGAAGCGAACTCCAATTGCCGGATAGAGGTTGGCCGGGTCGTTTACAAAAATGTCTATAAACGCACCGGTCTGTCCGTTGTAGCGCAGCACCTGTCCGTTGGTCCATGTAGCTACGTACAGGTTGCCGTCGGGACCGAAGGTGATGCCTGCTGGCTGGTCCAAACCGCCGCTACCGGCAGGCACGAACGCATCGATAAACGCGCCGGTGAGCCCATCGTAGCGCAGGATGGCATCGCCGCCGTAGCTGCTCACATACAGGTTACCGTCAGGACCGAACTCGAGGTCGCCCGGCGAGTTCAGTCCACCGCTTCCGGGCGGCACAAAGGCGTCGATAAACGCCCCCGTCTGGCCGTCGAAGCGTAGCACCGCGTGCTGGTCGTTACTGCACACGTACAGGTTGCCGTCGGGACCGTATTCCATCCCCTGCGGCTCGTTCAACCCGCCGGTTCCTGCGGGAACGAAGTCACCCAGATACGCACCATTGGTTTCACTGAAGCGAAGGATGCGGTCGCCGTTGATACTGCATACCAGCAGGTCAGCCGGTGCAGTAGACGCCAGTGCCGCGAAAGCCAGAACAGCTACAGTCAAGCGCATAACCAGTTTCATGTTTACTCCCTCCCTTTCTCTCAGGCTAATAGACTGCAGGTGATGTAGCGTACTTTACAGCATAGACGATTCTCCCCAAAAAGTCAACAGGTTGTGAAAACACGCACAGTAAATTTCGAGAAAAAAACAGGGGCGAGGTGGTGGAAGGCAAGTGAAGTTATGTAAAAATGGTACAATTTTGCCCAAGCTTGCGGTATACTAACTGTAGATTGAGATACATTCTGGAAGGTGTGAACCTATGGAACAAAACCTGGCGAAAGACTTTATGCAGCGCATCGACGTGCTTTCCGCTCTGGACGGGCGCATTGCCCGCAAACTGGAGCAGGAAGCACAGGAACGGTTTGTACGCCGTCGCGACCCCGTTTTTGAGCCCGGCGACCCCGAAAACGAGGTGTACATCGTCAAGGAGGGGCGCGTGCGGGTCTATCGCCAATCTCCGGCAGGCAAAGAGATTTCTCTGGCGCTGTTTGACCCCGGCGAGATGTTCGGCGAGATGGCGCTGTTCTTCCCCTCAACGCGGGTGAACACCGCCGAAGCACACGAGGACACTGAGCTGTATGTGGTGCCGGTTGAGACCTTCCAGCGCTGGATGCAGGAAGACGATGAGATCAAGCAGCTGGTATTGTACATCATGGCGGACCGGCGGCGCGCGATGGAGCAGAAGGCAGCGGAACTGGTGGCGCTGGAAGTGCCCCAACGCATGGCGAAGACCATTTTATGGCTGTTTGACCGCTATCGCACCGATATTATCGCCGGTAAAATCGCGCTCAATATCCGCCTGACGCACCACGAACTCGCCAGCCTGTCGGGCACTACGCGCGAAACCGCGACGCTCATTCTCAACCGCTTCCGCCGAGACGGTTACATCGATTTCTTCGGGCGGCGGATGATACTGTTGAACGAAGCGGAGCTGGTTCGCATCGCCACAACGTACGAGTAATTCCGCGGTTGACAGTTTATGGAGGGCGAATCTGCCAGTGAGCCGATTTAGCCCTCACCCCGTCCCTCCCCGCGAGCGGGGCGGGAGCCTTTCCTCCCCCGTCCACGGGGGAGGTCAGGAAGGGGGCGCAGGGCTCGGCAGAAGCATCGTCCTCCAGATGTGACGCACGCTACGGGAACACCGGCGGCAGTTCCAATCCGCGCGACTCCACCAGCCCCAGCATCAGGTTCATGTTCTGCACCGCCTGCCCCGCCGCGCCCTTCACCAGGTTGTCTATCACACTGGTGACCACCAGCCGTTGCGTGCGCTCGTCCACCGTCAGGCTGATGTGGCAGTAGTTCGTGCCCGCGACGTGTTTGGTGGCGGGGAAGTCGCCCGCCTCGCGCACCACCACGAAGGTTTTATCCTGATAGAATCGGCGGTAGTGCAGGGTCAGCTCCTGTGCGGAGAGGGGGCGCGAAAGCCGGGCGTACGCGGTACACAGGATACCGCGCGTGATGGGTATCAGGTGGGGCGTGAAGGTTGCGGTTATCGTTCTGCCTGCCACCTCCGACAGCATCTGCTCTATCTCCGGTGTGTGGCGGTGGGTGGGCACGCCGTAGGCACGCATACTCTCGTTCAACTCGGCGAAGTGGTAGTCCAGCCCGAACTTGGACCTGCCCGCGCCCGACACACCCGACTTGGCGTCTATCACCAGCGAGTCAGGTTCCACCCACCCCTGTGCCAGCACCGGAGCCAGCGCAAGCGCGGCAGCAGTCGGATAACAGCCCGGGTTCGCCACCAGCCTCGCCTCGCGCAGCCGGCTGTGAGCAACCAGCTCCGGCAAGCCGTACACCGCCTCATCCAGCAGGTCTATCGCAGAGTGCTCGCGTTTGTACCACTGCGCGTACACCGCAGGGTCGCGCAGGCGGAAGTCGGCGGAGAGGTCGATCAGGCGCACGCCCGCATCCAGCAACGGTTTGGCGACCTGCATGGCGAAACCCGTCTCGCCTGCCAGAAACAGGATGTCCGTCTTCTGCACCGCGCGTTGCACGTCGAACTCTTCCAGCGGCGGCAGGTGATGCGCCGCGAAGCCCGGAAAGGCGGTGCTGATGGATTTGCCCGCGTAGGTGTGCGAGCTGAGGTACGTTATCTGCACGTCGGGATGTTGCAACAGCAGGCGAACCAGCTCTCCGCCCGCATAGCCCGACGCGCCGCCGATGCCCACATGTATCTTTCGGTGTCTCATACCTTGAGTGTATCGCGCGGAGATACCCGGCGTCAAGCTATCTGGAACAGAGAACGGTGCCGCGGCAGATCGCTTCCAGTCCACTTTGCGGGTAGTCCGGGGGTATCGGCAGGTCGGTAACAAGCTCCCATATACATCGCCCCTGCTCATCCTGCCAGGCGCGCAGTGGAACGTTTACCGCCTGAATGGAGCCATCGCGCCGCACGCGCAATACTTTACCACAGTAGCTTGCTTCTGTTGGCTTTTGGGGGGTGAGAGGTCCGTAGAAACGCCCGTGCAGGTAACAAAGCAGAATGCCAAAGTTGGGGTCCCGCTCCCGGATAAGTCGCAAGCCCTCAATGTTTATCGTGAACAGGAAACCCTTGTAGTCGTAGCTCACCGGCATCCCGCTATGCACGGTGGCATCCGAATTAAAGCCGCCGAAGCGGTCTTCAGGGCACAGCAATACCTCGCGCGACTTGATGTAAGGGATAAAGTAGCGAAAGTCTCGCGGCGGTGTATCCTGATAATCGCTGGTATACAAGCTCCACGCGATGTATACCTGATGCAGGTTGTTCATGCACTGCGTTTCGCGCGCCTTCTTGCGCGCGCCCGCAAATAGCGGGAACAGCAGAGCCGCTATCAGCGCGATAATCGCGATTACTATGAGCAGCTCCAGTACAGTGAAGGCGGTGCGTGTTACGCGAGCCATTCCGGAATCCTCCTCTCCAGAGACAGAATAAGCTTCTCCAGCAACGCTGCCCAAATGAGATTCACAGCGAACACAAGCCCGATCAATACGAACAGTGCCCACAGTCTAACACCCGGGACGTGCATCAAGCCCCAGAGTACAGCAGGCGGGTAGTCCGCAACAATTAAGGCAGCGAGCGCCAATGCCGGAATCAGCCACGTGCTTCCCAGGACACTTCCCTCCTTAGCCCCGCAACGTGCCCGTAACAACAACCCTGCGGTGGCGCCACATGCGAGAAACAACAACCACCCCGCCCACGTAGTTTGCTGCCACCAGCGCAATATGGCGCCCCACATCTCCTGCGTTGTGGTAAACATCACAATGTGCACGCCGGGGGGTAGAGGAGGCGTCCACACCTGATACAATGCGCCATCTAGAACGAGTTGAACATGCTTGCGCAACAGGAATGTGACAACGCCCGCTATCACCGCGGCAAGCCAATGCACGCCTTGCATCGTTTGCTTCCCTACCTTCTTTCCCCTACCTCGTGCAGATAACGGTGCCATGGCAAATCTCTTCAGGACCGCCCTCTTTTCCATGGTCAGGCGGCATGGGCAGGTCGGTTAATAACTCCCATGCACAGCGTCCCTCTTTCCCCCAACCCGGGCCAACATCTAACCGACGCACAGGTACTTCTTTTACCTTGACGGAACCATCTCGTCTAACTCGTATCACCTTTCCGCAAAAGGCATGTTCTGTTGGGTGAGGTAAGCCCGGATAGAGCAGGCGTCCATGTAGATAGCAGAAAAGGAACCCAAAATTGGGGTCTTTTTCGCGAATGTCGCGAATGCTCTGAAGCGGTTTGGGCAGAGGTCCACTATCGAACATTAGCCCCTTATAGTCGTAGCTGATGGGTGTTTTCGCGTGCACAGTGGCATCGGTGTTGAAACCGCCGTAGTAATCCAGCGGACACACCAGCACCGCGCGATCCTTGACGTATGGCAGGATGAAGTCAAGCGCTATTGGTGCAGTGTCCTGGTAGTCACTGGTATATAAGCTCCAGGCGACGTATACCTGGTGCAGATTATTCATGCACTGCGTTTCGCGCGCCTTCTTGCGAGCGCCCGCAAATAGCGGGAACAGCAGAGCCGCTATCAGCGCGATAATCGCGATCACTATCAGCAACTCCAGCACGGTGAAGGCGGTGCGTGTCACACGAGACATTTCAGCATCCTCCAGGTGTATAAGCGGTCTCGCCCGCTGGAATGCTTCCAATAAAGAAATCGCTCGAGGAGGAAGATTCGTCACAGGTTACGCCCAGATTTTTCCGCGCCTGTTCGATGCCTCTTTGAAAGCGCATCTTTGCCGCGCTCACACCCAGGCCCGTCGCCTGAGCAATCTCGTCCCATGAGCATTGCTCGTAAATGCGAAGGTATACCACCTCCCGGCAGTTTTCGGGCAAAGCATCCCAAATCTCATCGGCAAGCAGAAGAGTGAAAGCCCGCTGTTCAGGGTCGCAGACTGTCAGAGCCTTTGTGCATTCCGCTATGGCACGCTGTTCGCATCTCTGGCGCCGATAGCGGTCGGCAACCCGTTTGCGGATTACCGCATCAAGGAAGCCGGGTTCCAGGTGGGTTAGCAAACTATCAGCGGGTTCGTCGGGGTGCTTGGCGCGCAAACAGCAAAGGCACGCGGCAAGCGATTCGTATACGACATCGGTCGCTTCCTCAAAGCTTATGCCGCATTGACACTGCACGCGAACGATACGTCCGCGCAGGCGATCCAGCAGGGTGCGGGACATAGACGCCTCCTTTCTGTGCGCAAACCGCAACACACCCTGCAAACACTATAAAGTAAGAGCACATACCGAACTGTAGCAAAATACTTGCCGCACGTCGACTTCAAACAGGAAGACGAGTTCCGAACGGTTAAAGTTACTCCAGGGATGCACGAACGATTGCTCTATCACACGTGATTATTTTGGATACGAGTAGAGCGGTTTCGCGTGCCTGTTATTCTGAGTGGAGCGAAGAATCTCGTTGTGTCGCTACTCTGAGATGCTTCGCTTGCGCTCAGCATGACAAAATGGACTGAGAAGCGTTGGCGCAGTCTCCCCACCATTGAAATGGTGGGCTATGATGACAATAAACCTGTCTTCACAGGTTTTCTAATCCGCGCAGGCGGATTTGCTCCCTCCATAGCCCATGATTTCAATCGTGGGGTCGGCTACATGCAAATAATCACGAGTGGTGAAGTACTGATAGAGCATCAAGCATGATTCTTATTAGCCAGTTGGAGGGCGAGGCTTCGTCCGAGCCGACCCTTTTTGGTCACGACAGAGCGCGACCCTCCAAAAATTTGAGAATTGACAGGCTACCAGGGTCGGCAGAACACGATGCTTGAGGTTACCAACCTGTACAAATCCTTTCGGAACGTGCGGGCGGTGAACGGGCTGAGCCTGCATGTGCAGTCGGGCGAGATAGTGGGCTTGCTCGGTCCGAACGGCGCGGGCAAAACCACCACCCTGCGCTGTATCTGCGGTATCCTGCGCCCCGATGCAGGTCAGATTGTGGTGGGAGGGTTTGACCTCGCCAAACAGGAGCAACAGGCGAAGCGGCTGATGGCTTTCATCCCCGAGACGCCTAATCCCTACGAACTGCTCACCGTACGCGAACATATCCAGTTCGTGGCGATGTGCTATGGCACGATGGACACCTTCCGCGAGCGTATCGAGGAGTTGCTCCATCGCTTTGACCTGAAGGAGAAGGAGAATGAACTGGTGGCAACCCTCTCCAAGGGCATGAGGCAGAAGCTGGCGGTGGCGTGTGCTTTTGTGCACAACGCGAAGGTGTTCCTGTGCGACGAACCGCTCATCGGCATTGACCCCAAAGGGCAGCACGAGCTGAAGAGCGAACTGCAGAGGCTACGCGACGAGGGGTGTGCGGTTCTGGTCAGCACCCACCAGCTGGACACCGCCGAACGGCTGTGTGACCGGGTGATTATCATGCAGGCGGGACGCAAGCTGGCGGAGGGTACGCTGGCGGAGCTGCAAACCCAGGCGCAGATGGCGGACAGCACGCTGGAGCAGGTGTTCCTGCGCTTGACCGAGGAGGCGAAGGATGCGGGCGCTGTGGTTTCTGACATGGCGACTTCTGGTCAATAGTGTCCGTCGCACCCTGCGCCATCCGGTACGGGCGGTTGTCTTTGCTCTGGTGGTTGGATGGTTTGGTTTCGTGACGGTAGGCAATCTGATTTTCGCCATCGGCATTCGCGTGCGATCTGCCTCGCACCTACCCCCCGATTTCACGGTAGTTAGCATGGACAACCTGCTGGCTCTAATCATGGCATTACACCTGACGATGTTGTGGCAACCCCTATCACCCTGGGCAGGTTCCACCTCTGTGCCGTTGTTCACCCAGGCGGACGTGCATTTCCTGTTCCCTTCTCCCCAGAAGCGACCAACCGTTTTTTTCTTCCTGCTGTTCACGCGCGGCCTGGCAAATAGCCTCTTCACGCTACTCGTTCTGGTTTTTCTGGTGATAGTAGTAGGCCAGGAGCTGATGGTCAACGCCCTGATGGGGCGACATCCCTCGAACGTGAGCCTGAGCTGGGCATACCCGCTGATGTATCTGCTGGCTTTCACTGGCTTACTGTTCTCTGGTGTCTACATCACCCTGCGAGAGGAACGGCGAGAGGGGTTCCGACGTCGCTTGAGCACGGGGTTTTGGTGCGTGATAGGATTGCTGGCAGGGATGCTGGGCGTGTACGGCTATCGAGCATGGAGTACGGGTTACGAACCACTGCAGGAGGTGGTGTGGCATGCCCTGCACAACCCCATGGTGGCGATACCGTTACTCCCCTTGCGGGCGCTGGCGGAAGCCGCTCTGGTCTTTTACAACGGCTGGACGCCCTACGTTTCGCTTGGGTTCCTGGTGTGGGGCGGTTTTACTGCATGTACCCTGTGGCTACTCATTCGCGAAGAAGGCTGGCTGTACGAGCTGGCTACCAGAATGTCCTCGCTGACCACGGCGTACTCCCTGCGCCGTCAGAGCTCTGCCTACGCTGCCTACCAGGACGTGATTTCTTACACAACCTCGCTCGGAAGTGCGGTTCCACGCTGGTGGCTGTTCGAGAGGTGGACCCCTCAAGGAGTATGGGCACTGCTGTGGTGTAACGGTTTACTGCTGTGGCGCATGGCGAAGGGAATGATGCTATCATGGGGACTGTTCTTCGGCATGGCAATGCTGGCTCTGATTGTTTTTCTGAAGCGATACGAACCGGAGATGTATCCTGTGGTGGGGGTTATCTCGATGTATACGTTTTCCTTCTTCTCTCTGTTCCTCACGCAGGTACTGCTGGTGGTAGCGGTACGACGCGCCGAGATGAACAAGTCCCTGCCCTTCCGGGCGACACATATCATCTGGATGGAGATTCTGCCCCCCACCCTGTTTGTGTGGCTCCTTGTCACGTGTCTGTGGGGCGCGTTTTGTGTTTTGCTCCCACAACAATGGGCTATGCTGACATCAAATTATCTGCGAGTGTTCTCCATCGTACCGCTGTGGCACGCTGGCATGTTCATGGTCTACCTGCTCGTGCCCGACCAGAGCGACTATACGCAACGAGCGTTGCTGGGAATGCTCCTGATGCCGGTTTTCGGTCTCACCCTGTTGCCCATGCTGGCAATATGGGGAATTACCGCGTGGCTCTCCCTGCCCGCAATGGCTGGAGCCGTGATAACTTTTGTGGTTAACGCTGCGGTCACGTGGGCGGTTGTCGGTATCGCAGGTAAGCGCTACGCACACGTGAATCTCGCGGAGTAGGACTACCCTCCGCAACGCAAAATGTTTGTTCTCCTCAGCGACGGAGAAGGTGGAGGCAGACTTGCCCTGTGTGCAGGAATCACCTTCCCGATGGCGAAGCTATAAATAAACCAAACTCAGTGTGCGCACACCAGGCAACAGGCTCACGCATGCCACAATGAAAACTTGCTTTGTGTACACTCAACTACTACTGAAGGAGGTGCCGCGATGGAATACGTTCGTCTGGGACGTTCCGGTCTGCGCGTTAGCCGTCTCTGTCTCGGTACGATGAACTTCGGTCCCCTTACCAGCGAGGAAGATAGCCATGCGATTATGGACCGCGCCCTCGAACTGGGCATCAACTTCTTCGACACCGCCAACGTGTACGGCTGGAAGCTGGGCGATGGCATTACGGAGCAGATTATCGGGCGATGGTTCGCCAAGGGTGGAGGACGACGCGAGAAGGTAGTTATCGCCACCAAAGTATATAACCCGATGGGCAACTGGCCCAATGAGTCGCGACTGTCCATCCTGCACATCAAGCGCGCCTGCGAGGACAGCCTGCGCCGTCTGCAGACAGATTACATCGACCTCTACCAGATGCATCACATTGACCGTGATTGCCCCTGGGAAGAGGTGTGGCAGGCGATGGAGCAGCTGTATCGCGAAGGCAAGATACTGTACGTGGGCAGCAGCAACTTCGCCGGATGGCATATCACGCAGGCGCAGGAGATTGCCAAGCAACGCCATTTCATGGGGCTGGTGTCTGAACAGAGCCTGTACAACCTCACCGCCCGTATGATCGAGCTGGAGGTGATACCCGCTTGCCAGGCGTACGGTCTCGGCATTATCCCGTGGAGCCCGCTGGCTGGCGGACTGCTGGGCGGTGTACTGCAGGGAGTGAAGGAAGGGCGACGCGCCTCCGAAGGGATACAGAAGCGTATCGAGCAGATGCGCGACAAACTGGAAGCATGGGAGAACCTGTGCAAGGATCTGGGCGAGACGCCGGCGAACGTCGCGCTGGCGTGGCTGTTGCACCAGCCTGCGGTCACCGCGCCCATCATCGGTCCGCGCACCGTCGAACAGCTGAACGAAACGATGCGCTGTCTGGAGATTAAACTCAGCGAAGAGGTGCTGAAGAAACTGGACGAAATCTTCCCCGGTCCGGGCGGTCCCGCACCCGAGGCGTATGCCTGGTAAAGACCGCCATCCCCTTTCGGTGGAGGGCAAGGCTCCTGTCGAGCCGAACCCTCCACACCCTACCCTAAACTCAAGCCAGCATCCCTTACGGTAATGCGTGTTTCGGACGAGGCGATTTTCGCTAGGTGCTGAGCACGAACGGGTTGAAGTTGGTATCGTAGTCGTAGTAGTCTTCCTGTTCCGCCTTCTTCAAGAAGCCTACCACCGCATAGGTAATGGGCGTTGCCAGCGCTTCGTACAGCACTTTCGCAGTGTAGTTCCACAGGATAACTCGCAGTAACAAACTGGTATCCCACACACCGGCAAAGGCGATGGTTTGGAACAGGATGGTGTCCACCGCCTGTCCTGCTATCGTGCTGCTGATGGTGCGCGTCCACAGGAACTGCCCGCCGGTGAAAATCTTCAGCTTCGCCATCACGTACGAGTTGACGAACTCGCCGCACCAGAAGGCAATCAGACTGCCTGCCACGATGCGCGGAGTCTGCCCCAGAATCATCGCGAACGCACTCTGCATCTGCCACTCGGGCGAGGGGGGCAACATCACAATCACCCAGAAGAGCAACGCCGCCAGCAGGTTGAAACCAAAGCCCATCCAGATGACCCGCCGCGAGCGAGCGTAGCCGTATACCTCTACCAGCACATCGCCGAAGATGTAGGAGATAGGGAACAGAAGGGTGCCGCCATCCAGATCCAGATGCAGAAAGTTAAACAGGCGCACAGGCTTCACTGCCACAATATTGGACAGCAACAACACCACCACAAAGCTTACCGTGATGATGTCCAGGTATCGGTAAGGGCGAGATATCAGATGTCATCACCTCCCAGCAATTTTCTGGCAAGAGCGATCTGTTGCTGCACCGCTTCCGGGGCGGTGCCCCCATACGACCGCCTGGCTTCCAGAACCGCTTCCGGCTGGAGCACCTGCACCGCGTCGGCGTCGAAGAGATTGCTGAACGCACGCAGCTGTTCCACGCTCAGTTCCTCCAGCACAGCGCCTTGCTTCAGGCAGTATTGTACCACACGCCCGACCACCTCATGCGCCTGCCGGAAGGGCATCCCCTTGCGCACCAGATAGTCGGCGAGGTCAGTGGCGTTGGAAAAGTCACCGTGAACAGCCTCGCGCATCCTTTCGGTACGAAACTGCGCCCGAGATAGCATGAGATGCATGAGCGCGACGCTGGAAAGCACGGTATCCAGTGCATCGAACAGGAAGCTTTTGTCCTCCTGCAGGTCACGGTTGTAGGAAAGGGGCAGAGCCTTGAGCATCACCAGCGCGCCGGTCAGGTCTGCCACCACGCGCCCGGTGCGCCCGCGAATCAGCTCCGCCACGTCAGGGTTCTTCTTCTGGGGCATGATACTGCTACCGGTAGTCACGCTGTCGTCCAGCTCTACGAAGCCGAATTCGGGCGTGCTCCATAGAATCAGCTCCTCCGCCAGACGCGAGAGGTGTGTCATGACCAGCGCGGCGCAGGAAAGGAACTCCACCACAAAATCACGGTCGGAGACCGCATCCATGCTGTTCTCGCAGACCCCATCGAAGCCCAATTCCTGCGCCACCATCTGCCGGTCTACCGGAAAGGAGGTACCTGCCAGTGCAGCACTGCCCAGAGGTAGCCGATTCACCCGCTTTCGGCAGTCTGTCAGCCGCTCGCGGTCACGCTGGAGCATCCAGAAGTACGCCATCAGATGGTGAGCGAGGCTCACCGGTTGCGCGTGCTGCAGGTGCGTACAGCCGGGCAGAATGGTGTGCAGATGGCCCTCGGCGGTATCTACCAGCCACTGTTGCAACCGGCGTATCTCCTCGCGCAGGGCGTCGATACCTTCTCGCAGGTAGAGGCGCGTATCGGTGGCTACCTGGTCGTTGCGGCTGCGGGCAGTATGCAGTTTACCCGCCGCCGCCCCGATGCGCTCGGTGAGCAGTCGCTCTATCTCGGAGTGAATGTCTTCTGCTTTCGGGTCGAAGGTCGCTTTGCCCGCCGAGATGTGCTCGCGTAACGCCTGCAACCCCGAGAGGATAGCGTCCGTCTCTTCCGGTGTCAACACACCGATTTTGCCCAGCATCCGCGCGTGGGCGATGCTGCCGCGGATATCCACCTCCCACAGCCGCGCGTCCACACCGAGCGAGGCAGTGAACGCCTCTACCGCTTCATCGGTCTGCTTCTCGAAACGTCCTCCCCACAGTTTGCTCATGATTGTCCCTGGTGCTTCTGCCTTAGCGCATGGTACATCCGCGCCTGCAAACCGAAAATCTTCACCATGCCGGTGCTCTCACGCTGGTCAAAGGCGGTGGTGTCAAACGACGCCAGCTCCTCCGAGTACAGCGCCCATGGGCTGCTTCGCCCCACCACTTGCAGGTTCCCCCTGTACAGGCGCAACCACACCGTGCCGGTCACGCGCTTTTGCGTGCTGGCGATGAACGCCTCGAGGTCTTCCTTGAAGGGGTCAAACCACAGCCCGTAGTACGCCAGCTGCGCCCACTCGGCATCTACCAGTGCTTTAAAGCGCAGTTCCTCGCGAGTCAACACCAGCGCCTCCAGAGCGTGATGCGCAGTCAGGATAGTAACCGCCGCAGGGCATTCGTAATTTTCGCGCACCTTCAACCCCAGCATCCGGTCTTCCATGATGTCGATGCGCCCTACCCCGTTTTCGCCGGCGATACGATTGAGCTTAGCAATCAGCGCGGCGGGTGAGAGGCGTTCGCCATCTATCGCTACCGGCACGCCTTCCTCGAAGTCCACCTTCAGATCACGCGGCGCATCAGGAGCATCCTGCGGGTTGCGCGTCCAGCGATAAATCTCCTCAGGCGGGGCATAGTCGGGTTCCTCCAGACGACCGCCTTCGATGGAGCGTCCCCACAAGTTCTCGTCGATGCTCCAGATTTTCTCCACGCTCTGGGTAATGGGCACACCGCGCGATTTAGCATATTCGATCTCCCATGAGCGGGTCATGTTGCGCTCGCGGATGGGAGCGTGGATAGTAGCGTCGGGCATCAGGGCGCGGATGGTAAATTCGATGCGAAACTGGTCGTTGCCCTTGCCTGTACAACCGTGCGCGAACGCGGTTGCACCTAACTGCTTCGCCACTTCCACCGCCTTCGCTGCGATAAGCGGGCGGGCTATCGAGGTGCTGACCGGGTAGCCTTCGTAGCTGGCATTGGCTCGCACCGCCGCGAAGCAGTAATCGCGGGCAAACTCCTCCTTAGCAGGCACAGTGTAGTGCTCGGTACCCAGCGCACGCGCCTTTTCTGCCGCTTCCTGGATGTCCTCCTCTGGTTGCCCTACGTCCACCGTCACGGTGATGACGTGATCGTAGCCATACTCTTCACGCATCAGGGGAATGCACACCGAGGTGTCCAGCCCCCCGGAATAGACCAGAACCACCTTTTTCATCGTCCGTACTCCTCTGTGGGATAACGGTTAGATTATACGGGAAGGAGGGCAATGAACGCAACGTGGTAGGTGCAGGTGCAGTCCTGTTTGCACTTTTCCTGCTTTCGCCATATAATATCCACAAGAGCCTGAAGTGAGGTACTTATCGGTGCGCGGTCTCCAATCGAAGCCGTGGAGGATATGGTTGCTTGCCCTCATCGGGTTGCCGGTATGCTGGTGGCTACAGCCTGTACCGGTTCTCCATCCGCTACCCGTGTTACTGCTCCTGCTGTTGACCGTATTGACGATGGCTCTGCCTGTCGGGCGGTTTGGCACGCGCAGGGTTCGCCTTGGCAGTGCAGTGGTTTTCTACACCGCGTTACTGTACGGCGCGTGCGTGGGGGCAATGATTAGTCTGCTTGCCGGTGTAGCTGCACAGAGGCTGCGCCAGAAGGAGCAAAACGATATTCCTGTATACGCACCTGCGCTTGCGCTGTCCGTTCTGGTCAGCGTGGCATTTTATTACTATCACGAACAGGCTTACGGTCTCGTCCCCCAGAGCTGGTCGGATTGGCTACGCCTGTTGGTGACAGCAGTATTATTCGTTGGGCTGCGCGTGGTATTGCTATGGTGGGGTGAAGGGAGGCGAAACGCTCACTGGCGACAGGTAGCGCGCGTGGAGTTCATTGTAGAGGCAGTAACACTACCTACCGTGCTGGCAGCGTTGCTGGCGCAGAAACAGTGGGGGTGGCGATCGGTGTTACCGGCATGTTCGGCAGGAGCAGCGGGGCTGGTGGCGGCGCGCGCACTCATCCATGCTCACCAGGCGCAGCGTCAAGTACGCGCTTTGCGAACGTTGCACCATCGCCTGATCGCCCATCTGCACCCAGACCGTTTGCTCCAGGACCTGGGCGAGGAGTTGCGCCGCCTGCTGGTTTTTGACCGACTGAGTCTGTGGAGCTACTCGCGCCAGGAGGCGCACATCCAGATTGTGGGCGTACATCCCCAGCGGGAACGGGCAGCTTTCCCCGCTTATCTTCTGGTGGAGGGTATTTTCAGCAAGGCAATAGACCAGCGCAAGCCTCTGGTACTTTCAGACGCGTTGCGCACGCGTTTGCACGAGGTCGCCGAGCACTTCGAAGGGCATCTGCTGATTGTCCCGTTGATAGTGCATGAGTATACGTGGGGCGTGCTTGTACTTGAACGTATGGCGCAACGCGAACCGTTTACACACCCGGATTACGAGGCGATACAGGTGCTGGTAGACCACCTGGCGATTCTGCTCGAGAACATGCGTCTCTACCGACAGACAGCCGAATTGGCGGTGCGCGACGGTCTGACGGGACTGCTGAACCACCGACGGCTATACGAACGACTGAAAGAAGAGATCTCTCGCTCGTCGCGTTACCACCACTCCATGACGCTGCTGATGATAGACGTGGACTACTTCAAACGCTACAATGATACATATGGTCACCAGCAGGGTGATGAACTGCTGCGCATTCTGGCAAAGATACTCCAGCAGAACGTTCGCCAGAGCGACATGGTGGGCAGGTACGGTGGCGAGGAGTTCGCCATCATCCTGCCCGAAACCGATAAGGAATCCGCTGTGGTTCTTGCCCAGAGGCTGTGTGAGGTAGTCGCAAGTACACCCTTCCCCGGCCACCCGGATGGCGCACCGGTGCGCTGCACCATCAGCATCGGCGTAGCTAGTTATCCTGACGACGGATTAACCATCTCCGATCTGGTCGCCGCTGCAGATGCCGCTCTTTATCGGGCAAAGCGGTACGGCAAGAACCGGGTGGTGATAGCGCCGTGAGGGAGGACCTGGCGGCAGTGGTCACGGCAGGGGGACGTATCGGCTGGGCGGACTTCTCATTTGTTGCCACACCGCTGGAATATGCTTCCTACGAAGAGTATCCCTACGACTATCGCGAGATTAAAGCATTGCTTAAGGTAAGGGAGCGCACCCTGTTGGAGACGGTGCTGGATGCGATATGGCATACCGGAAGAGTGGAAGAGGTGGTGGTGGTCGGCAGTCCGTTTTTGCGCTACTGGGTGGACAGAGCCGGGGAGAGGTTGATACCAGAGAAGCAAGAGGCACACGAAAACCTCATCGCCGGCTTACAGGCGGTAGCATATTATCCCAGAGTGCTGTACATTACCTCCGACCTGCCCTTCGTGACCACAGAGGCAGTCAATCATTTCATCGATGCCTGTCCGCCGGATGCCCAGCTTTGCTACGCGATAGTGCGGCGTGAGGCATTCGATGCGCGTTTCCCCAACTCACCCAGCACCTACGCCCGCCTGAAGGATGGCGAGTTCGCGGCAGGATGTGCTGCGATGATAGAACCTGCTTCCCTGCTGGAGCGTGCGGAATGGATACGTCGCGTGGCGCAACGACGGAAGAGCCTCTGGCGGCTGGCGCTACTGGCGGGTTTGCGCGTGCTCTGGAAGTACGCGACTCACCAGTTGACGGTAGCGGATGTGGAGCGTCGTGCGGAGCAGCTTCTGGGGATGCACTGTCGGGCGGTAGAAAGCGAGCCGGAGCTGGCTTACGACGTCGACACCCCGCAGGAGTATGAGTACGCGCGGAGGCTCGCCGATGACAGAGCTGGCTAAGCGCGTGCTGACCGCGTTAATCGGTATTCCAGTGTTCCTGCTCGCGCTGGCGGCACCGGCGGGGAGCACATGGACTGCGCTGGTGATGTTGATAGCACTGCTGGGCGCAGTGGAGATGCTCTCGGCGGTGGAGATGCGATATCCGGAAGTGAGGGTGAACCGCCTGCTGGCGATGCTGTCGGTGTATCTGCCCTTCGACGCCTGGTTGAATGCACAACAGCAGGTGTCCTTCCTGTCGTCCGCTCGCTTAACCGCCGCCGGCGCAGTGCTGGTGGCTTTCGCGTGGGAAGTATGGCAAGCGGAAAAGCGCAAGGGGTTATATGTGTGGCGCAACGTGGGCGCCGCCGCGCTCATCGCTCTATACCTCGGGTTGCTACTGAGCACATGGATACACCTGCGCCTGATGAGCGTGGGATGCGCTCTACAGGGGGGATGGCTATCGGATGGCGTTCGGCTGGTGTTGCTGACCTGTGTATCGGTATGGGCGTGCGATACGGCAGCGTACTTTGTGGGCAAATGGTTCGGGCGGAGGCGGATGGCTCCCCTGCTCAGTCCCCGCAAGAGCTGGGAAGGGGCAGGTGCAGGCGTGCTCGGCGGAACGGTAGCAGCTGTTCTGGCAGCACCGTGGATAGGGTTGTCCCCGCTACCTGCGCTGGTGCTGGGAGTAGCGTCGGCGTGCGCCGGGCAAATAGGCGACCTGTTCGAAAGCGCGCTGAAGCGCGAGCTGGGGGTAAAAGACTTCGGCGGACTGCTTCCCGGTCATGGTGGGGTGATGGACCGGCTGGATAGCCTGCTGTTCGCTTTACCGGTTGTCTACCTGCTAAGTCACTTTTTGCCGATTTGCTCGTAGCTCTACCAGACCATGCATCCTCTTTCGTGTGGAACGACCCTGATGAAGATTTTTAAGGAGAGGATTGCACATGACTGTTCTTTTAGCGGAGAGCGTTGTGGTGTATCAGCCTCCTGCGTGGTGGCAGCGCGCGCTGGTAGCGGACGGACAGTCGTGGATATGGGTAGGCACGCTGATTATCAGCCTCACATTGATTTCCGTCCTCGCTTTGCGTTACGTGTATTTCCTCTGGTGGCTACGCCGCATTCGCCTCCTGCGCGGGCAGGGGCTGATATCCTCTTCGGAACTGCACATCGGGCAGTGTGCTTACCTGCAGCTGCTGGAAGGTACTGAGGAGGAACGCCTTCGCCGGTGGCGCACGATGGTGCGCTACGTTCGCCCCGACGCTGTAGAAGTGGACCTGCCCACGCCTGGGGAAGACAGCAAACGGTTCGTTCCCGGCACGCGAGTGGTTCTTGCGGTGAACGCCATAGACAGCCTGTACATTATGGAGACCGAAGTGCTGGGTATCAGGAGCGATGAGCCCCGCACCCTCAAGCTGCGCAAGCAACCTCTACTGCACCGCCTGCAGCGACGGCATTTCGCGCGTGTGGAAGTGTTCGCGCCGGCTACGGTGGAGGTGGTTGGCGGAAAAGGCATCGGTCGGTACGCAGGGGTCGTGCTGGACATCGGAGGCGGGGGTGTATGCTTACAAGTGCCGGTTGCCCCCGTCGTGGGAAGTGTGGTACGCCTGGAGGCTCCAGAGCTATCCAATGTGCTGCCGGAGTCGACGCGCCTGACAGTGGTGGGAGTCTCCGAAAGCGTGGCAGACGGTCATCTGGAGTATCGCCTGCACTGTGCCTTTACAGACCTGGACGCAGAGCATCTCGAGCGCATAGCCCGATTTGTGCTTCAAAAGCAACACGAGGCAATGGCGCAGCGGAGATGGCATGTGTCACAGGATATAGGCACGCAAGGTGCCCGCTAGCCTGAAATTTCTTCTACCCCAATCCGATAATTGCTACAGTAACATTTATAGACAGGGGCGATGTTCCTGTGTTCCGAACAGGCGACCCGGTAGAGATACACTTTAAGCTGGGAAACACCCCGGTCGCGTTGCGCGGGAATCTGGTACAAATGGCGCGTCCGCTGTTGGGGGTTCAGCTGACAGACCCTCCGGTGTGTGAAGGCTCTATGAAACCCGGCACGACCGTATTGATCGCTATCAGCGGGGGCACAGGAGTGTACACCTCAGAGGCTGTTGTCCAGCGCTGCGACATGGCATCGGGACAGATGATTGTATCGGTGAACGGCTCGTTCCGCTTCCAGCAGAGACGCCAGCACGAGCGCTACCGGTGCGACATGCAGGTACGCCTGCGTGTGGTCGGAGACACCGAATGGATTAGTGGAGTGTGCCGCGACATCTCGGCGGGAGGCGCTCGTATCTACCTGTCCCAGGAGTTCGTTCTGCGCTCCAATACGCTGGAAGTGGTTTTCATCTCATCTGTCACCCAGCAAGCGGTGCGCGCCGTAGCAGAGATAGTACGAACAAGCAAACTGCTCAACGACAGCGGATGGGAAATCGGCGTACGCTTCACCGAGATGAATCGCATGGAGAAAATCCAGTTCGCTCGTCTGCTACAGCACTGGGCATCCCTTCAACAACACGAGCCTGTGCAGTTCTGAATTAACCTGGCGTCAGCCCCGCCAGTTTTTCTACCAGAACCGCCCCTTCGAACATTAACATCCTTTCTCCAACGGCTACCCGCTCGATGCGGACAGGTGCCTTGATGCCGGAGAGGTCTATCAGCGGGCGATTCAGGAACATCTCCGAGAGCAACTCGCGTACCTTCTCGGGCACGGAAAGCCCCACCACTTTGACCTCAGAGGCTTCAAACCATATCTGCGTACCCTCTTTTAGACGAAGTGCACCGCTCAGTTCACCGGTTATCTTCACACCGAGACGGGTATGTACGTCAACAGACAGCCTGACCTCGCCCGCGCGACTGCGGACACGCAGGTTATCCAGACGAGAGACCACCAGATTCCACGGCGAGCGAACAGGCGGTATCAGGCTGCTGAGATAGGACTGCAGTACCTCGTCATCCAGCACGGCGTGGAAAGAACCTTGCTTCGCCTTGAGAGGGGACCCCTGACGGTACTCCACCTCCTGCAGTTCTATTACCAGCTCACGCAGGGTGAACCCCGGTTGAATCTCCACCCCCTCACCCACAAGTCGCGCCGCCTTCACCTTTCCCTGAAACATGCGCTCGTGCCTCCCCAGAAGAGTTGCGCGGTAACGCTTTGCCGGACCGATGAGTCGAGGCAGCTGTGCTTCCACGCGCTTCTCCGCCAATCGGCGCGGGTTGATACCACAGCCACCAATCGCCAGTGCTACAAGCAGACAAAATCCAAGCAGGATATGTTTCTGCGCTCGGACAGTGTTTCCCATAGAAGCGATGTCAAAACCCGGTACCAGTATACCCGATACCTGTTACGCGCTAAGTGGATGCGCATGAAGATTTCAACATGGCACACCCGACTAAAGCCGTTTGCTTGCAAACGAAACTATGCCTTCGCAGGGTTCTTAGCCAGCGCAGGCTGGCTTCGTTGGAGAAGGCGCGGCTTTAGCCACAAACCCGTACCCGGACAAGCCGAATACCTGTCATGCTGAATACCTGTCATGCTGAGCGTTAGCGAAGCATCTCATCCTTTTTGTCACGCTGAACGCAGTGAAGCATCTCTGAGATTCTTCGCTCCGCTCAGAATAACAGGCAAGCGCAACTGCTCCGCTCATGTCCAAATAATCACGTGCGGCAGAGTAGTATTTGAGAATTTTCAAAATATTTTCAAAATTTTACTAAAAACTATTGATTTTTTGAATATGATCGTGTATAATCTAAAACAGTGGAGGTGATAACGATGTACTCCGTTCCTGCAAGGTGTCCGGTATGCAACGGCGGCCTGCAAATTCGGGAAGTGGTGTGCGAAAGCTGTGGGACGCAGCTGCGTGGTCAGTTCTCAGCATCCACCTGCCGGTACTGCGGTCTGGATGCGGAGCAGCGGCAGTTTCTGGAAGTGTTTCTGCGCTGTCGCGGTGTGTATAACTGCGTGGAGCGCGAACTGAACATCTCCTACCCGACGGTGAAAGCGCGGCTGGAGTCGCTGTTGCAGGCGCTTGGGCTGTCGGCAGTTGGTGAAGAGAAGGCTGAGGAGATGGATGTGCAGGAACGCCGGAAGGCGATTCTGGATGCGCTGGAGCGCGGCGACATTACCGCAGAAGAAGCGGCGGAAGAGCTGCGCCGGTTGCAGCAGGAGGTGTGAACCCATGAACGAGGAACTGCAGAGAATCTTGCGCATGGTGCGCGAGGGCAAATTGACCCCTGAACAGGCGCAAATGCTCATCGAGGCGCTGATGGCAAAGCCGGGCGAAGAGAGGGGCAAACGCAAGGAAGAGACCACTTTCGAAGAGGCGATGGAGCAGCTGCGCAAAGCCTTCCAGGGCGTGGACTGGCGGCGCATTCAGCACGAATGGAAGCGTATCAGCGAGGAAATCCGCGAACAGACCCGCCGCGGCTGGGAGGAGGCTCAACGCGCCTTTCGTGGCATGGGACGCTGGGACATCGACTTGCGACTGGGCACGGTGCAGGATGTGGAGTTTGACCAGACGATAGACATTCCCGCGAGCGCACGCCTGATTGTGCAGAACGTGCTGGGTGATGTGCACGTGCGCGGACAAGAGGGCATTACGCAGATGTGCGTGCACGCCGAGGGTGCTATCCGCGCTGAGGGTCCCGAACAAGCCGAACAGGGCGCAGGCGCGTGGGCGCCGGTGATCGAACAGCGCGGCGACGTAGTCTTCGTGCGCGTAGCGCGAGCAGGCAAATTCGCCTCCGCCGATGTGGATATTACCGTGCCGACAGGCGTCTCGGTGGAGATTCAATCCACAGCGGGCGACGTTACTGTGGAGAGCACGCGAGCGGCGGTCAGTGTGGAAAGCGCGAGCGGCGACATCACCGTGCGCGACGCAACCGACAAGGTGCGCCTTATCTCTGCCAGCGGCGACATCGTACTGGAGCGAGCCGAAGCCGACAGCATCGACGCGCAAACGCAAAGCGGCGACATCCGGTGCGATTCATGCACCGGCAGAGAAGAGCTGCGAGCGCGCACCGCCAGTGGCGATATCGTAGCGCAGCAGCTGAGCGCAAAACGGGTTTCGCTCACTTCCGCCAGCGGTGATATTCGTCTGGAGTTCAGGGAGCCTTTCAGCGGAGAGGCGCACCTGCAGACCGCCAGCGGCGATGTAGCGGTGAGCCTGCCGCAGGGTTCGTACTGCACCGTACGAGTCATCTCCACCGATGGGGAGGTGCAGAATCAGCTCGGCATCGCGCTGACGCGGAACGAACGCGGTGAATGGGAGGGCACGTTCGGCACAGGTACGGAAGCGGGCACAGTGGTAGCCAGAACCATTCGCGGCGATGTGATATTGCGCGCGATCTAAGCCTTTATCGCAACAAGACACAATAACATACCCCCTGACCTTGGACGCTGGAGAAATACCCAGCGTCTTTTTTTCATGGCGGTTGACAGCACCGCGCCCGACGTGTTATCTTAAACACGCATAATCCGTTCAAGGGGGTCCAGCCATGGCACAGCCGACCCGTACTGAGGTGATTGAGGCGGAGTTACAGCGCATCATCCCTATCGTTATCGTAGGGATAGTGGTGCTTGCGTTCGGATTGTTCCTGCTGTACCTGTCCACCATTGCCGCGTGGATGCCGTTTATCATTGGAGTGATTGTGACCATCGCGGGCGTGGGCATTGCAGGATATGGCGGGTGGCAGTATATGCAGCTGAATAACCTGCCCTCTTATCGGGCAATCTGCCCCTACTGCGAACAGCCGACGCTATTCCTTGCTCCACCGACGGAGGACTACTCCTGCGAACACTGCCATCGGGTAGTGGCAATTGAGGGAGGACAGGTAGTGCCTCCGCTGGTGCTGGTGTGTCGCCACTGTGGCACACCACAGAAGGTATCGCCCCGCGCGAAGATGTTCATCTGCGACAACTGTAACGGACAGAACGACCTCAAGCCTGCCAGGCCCGGTGTGGCAGCAGCTCCTGTGGGGGCAGCGGAAGAGAGCCTGGAATACACCACTTATGACCTTGTGCTGGTAGACGCCGGGCACAACACGGAAGAGGTTCTGGAGATACTCTGTACCATCTTGGCGGCACCGCGCGACCACTGTCGGGGCATTCTAAAAGACCTGCCGATGGTCATTCTCGTAGACCTGCCTCGACGCAAGGCGGATTCCTACCGCCGAATGCTGCGCGAAGCGGGAGCAACCGCCGAGGTGCATCCCACCGGGCAGTATCGCCCGCCCGCAAAGCAGGGTATGTAACAAAAAGTCCCCCCTTCTATGGAAGGGGGGTATCGCATGTCAACGCACTATATGCAGGAGGAACTCAAAAGACTCAATCGCGGGTGAAGTGAGCATCGGTCATCTGCGTCTGGCTCATCGGCTTCACGTGCCCGTCGCAGAAGACGATGTTCGCGAACCCGCGATGTTTTACCACCTGATTGCTGGCGTCCACATCCTTACGGTTGTCGATGTGGCGAAAGTCCACCGTGGGGTTGCCCCACCACATGGATGGCGGGTCAATGTAGGGCGTTTCCCACATCGTGCCGTCACCGCCGTACCAGGGCACATTGTAGAAACCGCTGTCGGCGAACATCACCTTTTCCGCGGGGCGTGAGAGCGCGGATTCAGATGCGGGGTTGCGCAGGTTGGGCCAGGTGCTCCAGTCGAAGGTGATGTAGATGTCCGAGCCGATATAACCCCAGTTGTAGCCGTAGCCGTTACCGTCGCCGAAGCGGGTGCGCCCACCCCAGCTGGGACAGCGCTGAATCTGCCCGTTCTTCATGTAGGGGTAGAGCAAGCTCTGCGTTTTGTCCCACACACCCGCCTGCGTTTCCTTGCCGAACCAGCACTGTCGTAAAGAACCGCTATAGGCGTACTGAGCGACGGGATAGGTCTCGTCGTAATCCTGGAGGTACATCAGCGTTGCCAGTCCCAGCTGCTTCAGATTGCTCTGGCAGCTTGCCTGGCGGGCTTTCTCGCGCGCCTGCGCGAAGACGGGGAAGAGAATGGCTGCCAGTATCGCGATAATCGCGATAACTACCAGCAGCTCGATCAGCGTAAAAGCGTTGCGTTGGCGGAACATATTTCCCTCCTTACCAAAAAATTCACCGCTCACGACGCGCGGAGGGAAACGTCGGAAGCGGTGTGCGTTTTCGGCGCGTTAATAAAAAACCTGATGCCCTTCCGCACCAGGTTGGTTGAAACGCGCCCGATACACCTTCGGGTCACGTCCCCCCTCCCTCCGCGAAGGGGTGCCCTGCGAATGTGCAGGGCGTGACCAGCCGTCGCCGGGCATTCGGGCTCGTCTCCCAACGGGGAGACACACCGCAGCGGGCCTGCGCCGGATTCTCACCGGACTTCCCCCGATATTTCAGCCCCGATGCGATCGGGGCGCAGACGGCTTACCCTTATGTGATTTGGCAATAGTGTATCATAGCCGCTCGCGCCTGTCAAGCGTTTTCGCGCCGTCTTCCAAGATTTTTTAACCTGATGGCAAGGGAATCGGCACAGCCGTAAACAAAACATGAATGGAGACCAGCAAAGGAAACGAGGCAGTATGACTCACGAATCGGCATACTATCGGCTGGCAACCGAAGCGCTGGAGCGCATCGAGAAAACCCTGAGGCTTCCGAACAGCTCGATGTATCGTGAGAGGTTGCCCAGGGCAGACCTGCCGTACGCTACCCTGTGGCCGCTCAGCATGTACCAGTCCGCGCTTATCACGGCGGCGCGGCATGATCCCAAACGATATCTGCCCGACCTGCAGCGGCTCCAGCAGACCCTGCTTGCCTACTGGGACGACACACATCATCCGCCCGGTTTCGACGCCTATCCGAAAGGAAACGACAAGTACTACGATGATAACGCATGGATTGCGCTGAACTATCTGCAGATGTATACGCTAACGCGCGACAAAGAATGGCTTCGCCGGGCGCAGGAGGTACACCGCTTCGTATGGAGTGGTTGGGATGAGCAGCTGGGTGGCGGCATCTACTGGCACCAGAGCCGGAAGAGCAAGAACACCTGTTCTAACGCGCCCGCACTGGTGTCCGCTTTGTGGCTCTATTCCCTCACGCGCACTGCGGACTACCTGCAACAGGCGAAACGGATATACGATTGGCTCAACGCGCATCTTCAGGACCCGGAGGATGGTCTCTTCTGGGACAACATTCAGCTGGAAGGGCGGGTAGACCGCGCCAAGTTTCCCTACAACACCGCGCTGATGATTCAGGCAAACCTGTGGTGGCATCGGCTCACCCGACGCGAGGAGTACCTGCGCGAGGCGCTGCGGCTGGCGTATGCGTCGGAGAAGATGTGGCTGGGCTGGCGCAGCAAATCGCTGGAAGGTTACGCGCCGTTTGTGGTGAAGCTATGTGAGGCATATCAGCAGCTGGCTCAGGTCACCGAAGATAGCCGCTGGACGGTGCTGGTGGAGCGTACGGCGGACCACGTGAAAACGCTTCGCTCGCCGGCTGGGGACTATCCCGACGACTGGCATGTAGAAGACAAGCGAGAACCTGCTACCAGCCTGATGGCGCTTGCCTCGGCTGCTTGTTTATTCGGACTGGCAGCCGCTTCTGCATGAGCGGCATACCTCTCAAAAAGAGGGTACAATATAGTGTGCTATCACGTTCATGGAGGCTTCGTACCGTGTGGAAGTTTCTCAATAGTTTCACCGGTTTGGCGGTGCTGCTGTTCATCATCGGCGCAGTGGGGCTGGTGTACGGAGCAGATGCTATCCGCGATCCGGGGCAGCCGCATGACCCTCTGCTGCCGTGGTTGTATTTTGGTGCCACTGCACTGATGATTGTGAACGCCATCCTCTCCGTGCGCCACTACGAGCAGAAAATGAAGGAGCAGGAGCAATCATCCAAAAAGAAGGAGGAAGCCCGCAAATGAGTGCGGTAGTGTGCGTAGATTGCGGTAAACCACTGGAAAAAATCCCCACCTGGTTGACCGGTGTCAAGGTCAAGTTCACCTGCGAAGAGTGCCGTACCAAGCACCGCACCCCGATAGTGATTGTAGACGACCTGCCCCCTCTGCCCGAGGAGCCTGCAGAGGATATAGACATCATCGAGCGCGAGGAGGGACTGGAGACCACCTCGCTGGAAGAGCTGGCTCAGGAAGAGGAGAAAGGGCTGGACGAAGAGGAAGAAGAGGTGTAACCGACGATGTGGGGCAGGCTTGCCCTGCTGGTTGGCGTGTTGTGCCTTTTTCTGCCCGGCGGTGCAGGGAGCGCAAGCGACTACCGTATCAGCCCCGGCGATACGCTGGAGGTGGCTGTATGGGGCTACGAAGACCTATCCCGCACGGTTATCGTACGCCCCGACGGCAACATCTCCCTGCCGGTGGTAGGAGAACTGCGTGCGCAGGGAGCCACCCCACTTGAACTGGCGCAGCAGATTACCACCTCACTCTCCCGCTGGGTGAAAAATCCCCGCGTCAGCGTCATCGTCAAATCTTTCGCGCAACATCAGATTTTTGTGCTCGGGGCGGTGGCTCGCCCGGGCGTCTATCCTCTGCAGCCCGGCTTAACCGTCGCCGAAGCCATTGCGCTGGCAGGCGGCTTTACCACCAACGCTGACCGTGACCACCTCACTGTTCTTCGCAAAGAGCAGGCGCGAGACGTAAAGTTCTCCGTGAGGTTTACCGATAATCCCTTACGAGAGGATTCGGCGGTACGCTTCGTGCTTCAACCGGGTGATAACCTGATTGTCTCTGAAGCCACTTTCACCGTCACCGGTGCGGTGGCGCGTCCGGGAGTGTATCCGGTAGGTATGCTACGAAACCTGGAAGAAGCGCTGGCGACCGCCGGAGGCACCTTGACATTTGCAGACCCGTCTCGCGCCGAGGTGCAGGTGGGCGAAAGAGTGGAGGTGGTAGACCTGCTGGAGGCCGGCGCTCGCCAGCGACCGTTGCAGGCGGGCATGACCATTCGCGTGCCTGAACGGGAAAACACTCTGTTCGTTATCGGTGAGGTCGCAAGGGCAGGAGCGTACGGCTGGGTAAAGGGGCGATGCGAGACGCTGATGGATGCGCTGACCGCCGCAGGAGGTCCCACCCGCGAGGCACGGCTGGAGCGCATCGTGGTCAATCGGGGCAATCGGTTCCTGCAGGTGAACGCGACCACCCCGCAAGGAGCGCGCTTCCCCCTGCAGCCGACCGATGTGGTGATTGTGCCTTCGCGCCCCAGACCCAATTACGAATGGACGGCGGTACTGGGCACGCTGCTGGCGACCTACTCGGTGTTCCGACGTTAGCCCCATCATGATAGACATCCACACCCACATTCTGCCCGGCGTCGACGACGGTCTCCAGGACATCGGCGAAGCGCTGCTCATGGCGGAAGATGCCGCCGCACAGGGCGTGAGCGTCATGGTAGCGACGCCGCACCTCCGCTGGGGCGAGCGGCAGGAGCTGAGCGCGTCGCAGATTCGGCAAGCAGTGGCTGACCTGAACGCTCTGATGCAGGCGAAGGGTGTTCCGATAGAGATACTGCCCGGTTGCGAGATCCCGTTAACTGCTGACCTGCCGGAGCGATTACAGCGCGACGAGTGGATGTCGCTGGGCGATAGCGGACGCGCTGTGCTGGTGGAACCGCCATGGGAGGAATGGCCGCCTTTCGGCAAGGCAGTGCTTCAGAGTCTGCTGGACGCGGGCTGGAGCGTGGTGCTGGCGCATCCCGAACGGTACCGCTTCTTCCAGCATCGCCTGGGCTTGCTGGAGGAGCTGGTGCGGATGGGTGTGCATTTGCAAGTGACCACCGCCTCGCTGATACCGGGCAAGGCTTCGCCGGCGGCGGCGCGATGCGCCTACGAACTGATGGAGCGAAGACTGGTGAGCGTGGTGGCATCGGATTGTCACGGTGTGACGCACCGCCGGTGCGATCTGGGCGAGGCGGCAGAACTGCTCCGACGCACATACGGAGCATATATGGCGCGAATGCTGACCGACAGCGCGCCCCGCGCGTTGTTACGAGGAGAGAGGGTAGAACCGGCGCAAATCTGGAAAAACGCGCCGACAGATGAAAGCAGGTGGAAGCGATTTCTGCGGGCTGTTTTAAGGAGGGAAACCGATGATGGATAAGCTGTTTGGTGGAAATTATCCCTTGCTGAAGCAGGCACTTCATGCGTGTGCCCTGCGACAGGAAGCGATTGCGCACAACATCGCGAATGTGAACACTCCCGGCTACCGACGAATCGACGTATCCTTTGAAGAGTTTCTGCGTGCTGCCCAGCAAACACCTCGGCAGACTACAGACCCGCGTCACTACGCGCTGTCGCCTGCCCGGCTGGCAAAACCTCAAGTAACCCCTGACGAGGATGCACCCATGCGTCCCGACGGCAACACGGTGGACATCGACTACGAGATGGCGCAACTCGCCGAAAACCAGATACGCTTCCAGGCGCTCAGCCAGCTGATTGCCGGTCGCTACCAGAGCCTGAAAACGGTCATTACGGGTGGAGGGAGGTAAGCACACATGAGCATTTTCAACTCCCTGCGCATCAGCGCGTCAGGTTTGACAGCCGAGCGGTTGCGTCTGGACGTTATCGCTGACAATCTGGCGAACGTCAACACCACACGCACAGCGACGGGAGGTCCCTATCGGCGCAAGGTGGCGATACTGGAAGAGCGTCCAACCGGCTTCGCGGATTTACTGGGCATCCAGTCCGCACCGGCGCTGGGCAGGGGCGGCGTGCGTGTGGCGGCAATAGCAGAAGATACAAGCCCTCCCCAGCGCGTGTACAATCCGGGGCACCCCGATGCCGATGCCGACGGCTATGTGCTGATGCCCAATGTGAACGTGGTGACCGAAATGGTGGAGATGATTACCGCTACGCGGGCGTACGAGGCGAATGTGACCGCGATGAACGCGGCGAAACAGATGGCTTTGCGCACGCTGGACATCGGCAGGAACGCCTAAGGGGGGATAGATGATGGATATTCGTTTGAACTCTGTGCTGCCGGGTGCAACAGGAGCACTCCCCTCCTCTCCCACAACGTCGGGAGAGGGAACAGATTCCTCCTTCACCGACGCGCTCAAGGATGCATTTGACAGGGTAAACCAGATGCAGAACGACGCCGCCGAGCTGGCCCGGCAGTTCGCGGCAGGCGAAACCGACGACCTGGTGCGCGTGGTTACTGCGGCGGAGGAAGCCTCTATCGCCCTGCAGCTGGCGGTGCAGGTGCGCAATAAGGTGGTAGAGGCGTACCAGGAAATCATGCGGATGCAGGTGTAGTCGATGCTGGAACGAGTGCGCGAGTGGTGGCAGACCAGTGACCGCCAGACCCGGCTGATCGCTGTTGCTTCGGCGGTGGGGTTGGTCATCGTGATGATAGCCCTCTCCTTCTGGGCGACTCAGCCGGAGTGGGACGTGCTGTACACCGGCTTATCGCCGTCGGACTCCGGCGCCATCGTCGCGCGGCTGAAGCAGGCGAAGGTTCCTTACCGCCTCTCCGCCGGAGGCAGCACCATTGAGGTGCCTGCACAGCATCGCGATGAGATGTTGCTCTCTCTGGCGGCGGAGGGATTGCCTAATCAGGGCACGCTGGGCTATAGCCGCCTGGAGAAGCTGGGCTTTGGCACCACCCAGACGGTGGAACAGGAGACCACCCGTATCGCGCATGAAGAGGCTCTCCAGAACACCATCTCGCGCCTGCAGCCGGTAGCGGGCGCGCGCGTGCATATCACCCCTGCCATCGATTCGCCCTTCGTCGGCGAGAAGAAGCCTGCCAAGGCGAGCGTGATGGTAGACCTCAAGCCGGGACAGCAGCTCACGCGCGAGCAGATTGCGTCCATCGTCTTCCTCGTGTCGCGCAGCGTGGCGGGGCTGTCGCCGGACAACGTCTCGGTGGTGGACGAATATGCTAACCTGCTCTGGGACGGCTCGCAGGCTTCGGATATGGCGCCCGGCGTGGCGAGCAACAAGCTGGAACTGGAACGCGCGTATGCGGAGACCATCCAGCGCCAGCTCCAGCAGCAGCTCGATGCGGTGCTGGGACCGGGCAAATCGAGGCTGACGGTCACCGCCGAACTGGACCTGGACCGCGAGGAGATCAACCAGAAACAGATAGAAACCGGACCCGACGGGCAGGGCACGCCCATCAGCGAGACACGCACTGAAGAGACCGTACGCGGCGCCGCACCGCGCGGAGGAAGCGGTGCCGCAGGCGTGCCAACATACCCCACAGCACCCGCAGGGGCACCCGGCGAGTACAAACACTCCTCTACCACCACGAACTACGAAGTCGGACAGAGCACCATTCACCGTGTGAAGACGCCGGGCAGAGTGGTGCGCATGTCGGTGGCGGCGATGGTGGACGCTTCCGTGCCGCAGGAACAGCTAGACAAGGTGCGCACCTTCCTGGAGGGTGCAGTCGGCGCGGACCAGAGCGACCCCAACCGCCGGTTCCGCGTGATTGTGGAAAGCATCCCCTTCGACAACACGCTGGCGAAGGAAGCGGAAGCTGCGCGCAAACAGTTTGCCAGTCGTCAGCTGATAGACACCGCTCTACGCTATCTGCCTCTGGCGATGCTGCTGATTGTGCTACTGTTGCTGGCGAAGGCGTTGCGACCGGCGCGTGTGGCGCAGACGCCCGAAGGCGTGGTCATGTCGTTGCCGGGAGGCGCTGTGCCTGAAGAGGCTGTGGGAACCGGTGGGGCGGATGAGCTCCCCGAGGAAGCGGCGGCGGCTGCAGTGCGGAAGGCACGCCGCGTAGAGGAACTGCCCGAAGAGGAGGTGGAAATCACCCCGATTCGTGAGCGCGTGGATGTGAACCTGGAGAGCGTCATCCGGCTGGCAGAGCAGAAGCCGGAGAAGGTTGCTATGCTGATTAAAGGCTGGTTGGCGGAGGACGAGCGATAATGGCTACACGAACTGCAACACCACAGCTGACACATCGCCAGAAAGCCGCGGTGATGATTGTGGCAATGGGGCCCGACGTGGCGGGCAAGGTGCTGCGCCATCTGGACGAGGACGAAGTGGAGCAAATCACCCTCGAAATCGCCCGTATGGGCAAAATCCCACCGGAGGTGCGCGAGGCGATTATCGAGGAGTTTCACGACCTTTGCGTGGCACAGGAATATATCGCAGAGGGTGGTCTCCAGCACGCCCGGCAGGTACTGGAGAACGCCTTCGGTCCCGACAAAGCCAACGAGCTCATCACCCGTGTCATTCAGGCGATGCAGATTGTGCCGTTCGACTTCATTAAGAAAACCGACCCCAGCCAGCTGCTGAACTTCATTCAGGACGAGCACCCGCAAACCATTGCGCTGATACTGGCTTACCTTCCCCCCAATCAGGCGGCGCAGGTGCTACAGGGACTACCCCCTGAACTGCGGGCGGAAGTGGCGCACCGCATCGCCATCATGGACCGTACCCCGCCCGACGTGATTCGGGAGGTGGAGAAGGTGCTGGAGCGCAAGCTCTCCTCGGTGATTTCGCAGGATTTCACCACCGCTGGCGGCGTGAAGGCGCTGGTGGAATTGCTTAACTGGGTAGACCGAACCAGCGAGCGCATGATACTGGACAGCCTCTCCGAGACCAACCCTGAGCTGGCGGAAGAGGTCAAGAAGATGATGTTCGTGTTTGAGGACATCGTGCAGCTGGACGACCGCTCCATCCAGGCGGTGCTCAAGGAGGTGGACATGAAGGAGCTTGCGCTCGCACTCAAAGGCTGCAGCGAGGAGGTGCGACAGCGCATCTTCAAGAACATGTCCGAACGCGCCGCCAACATGCTCAAAGAGGATATGGAGTTCATGGGCCCGGTGCGCCTGCGCAACGTGGAGGAAGCGCAACAGCGCATCGTCGCCATTATCCGACGCATGGAGGAGGCCGGCGAAATCGTCATCGCACGCGGCGGCGGTGCGGAAGAGATGGTGGTGTAATCCATGCTGGGGCAGGTACTCAAAGGCGACCAGCTGGCTCGCTTCACGCGGTGGGTGGGCACTCCCTTGCTGCGGGTTATACAAACACCCTCCGAACCGCAGGAGCAAGAACATGAACCAGCAGGCCCCACCCACGAGGAGTTGCTGGCAGAAGCAAAGCGCGTTCTGGCGGAAGCGCACCGGCAGGCGGACCAGATGCGGCAGGATGCGGTGCGCAAGGGCTACGAAGAGGGTTTGCAGCTGGGGCGTGAGGAGGGGTTACGCCACTACCAGCAAGCGATAGAAGCTCTGAGTGGCGAGGTGCAAAAGCTGGTGGACGCCATCCTCGCCGAGCGACAGCGACTCTGGGCGGAGATGGAGCCGCAGGTAGTAGACCTTGTGCTGGAAATCGCCCGCAAGGTGCTGCGCGAGGAGATTCAGGCGCGTCGTGAGGCTACCCTGTCCATCATTAAGCACGCCCTGCGGCGCGTGGCGGACACCGAACATGTGCGCATCCGCGTTCACCCCGACGACCTGCAGATTGCCCGGGAGCATCGGGAAGACTTCCTCGCCGTGTGCGACGGGGTGAGGCAGATAGAAATTGTGGACGACCAGCGTGTAGGCGGTGGTGGTTGTATTATTGAGACGCCCAGCGGTACTATCGATGCTTCCTTGCGCACACAGATGCAGTCGATAGAGAAATCGCTACGGGAGAGGGATCAGGCGGCGTGACGCAGGGGCGACCGAAAATGCTGAATGCGTCTGAAAACCTGCTGCCACTATCTCCACCCGACCTGTCGGCGGCGCGGGAGCGGTTACGCCTGCTGGACCCGATAAAGGTGCACGGTCGGGTGCAACAGGTTATCGGGCTGGTCATAGAAAGCGTTGGGCCCGCCGCGCGCGTGGGTGAAGTATGCGAGATTCACTTCCAGCGCACGCGCCCACCCATCTTCGCGGAAGTGGTGGGCTTTCGGCAGAACCGTGTGCTGCTGATGCCTTTGGGGGAGATGGAGGGCATCACGCCCGGCAGTCAGGTGGTAGCAACGGGCATGGTCCACAAAGTACCTGTCGGCGAATACCTGCTGGGGCGCGTACTGGACGGGCTAGGTAGACCGATAGACGGTGGTCCAGCCATTGCTCCCGATACCCTCTACCCTGTTAACCGCCAGCCGCCAAACGCCCTGACTCGCAAGCGTATTACTGAAGCCATCAGCCTGGGAGTACGGGCAATTGACGGACTACTCACCGTCGGCAAGGGACAGCGCATCGGCATCTTCGCAGGCTCCGGCGTGGGCAAAAGCACCCTGCTGGGCATGATTGCCCGCTACACCAGCGCGGATGTGAACGTCATCGCCCTCACCGGCGAGCGTGGGCGTGAGGTGCGCGAGTTTATGGAAGAAGACCTGGGCGAGGAGGGGCTGAAGCGTTCGGTGGTAGTCGTTGCTACGTCCGACCAGCCTGCCCTCCTGCGCATCAAAGCGGCGATGGTAGCGACCACCATCGCCGAGTACTTCCGTGATCAGGGGCTGGACGTGTTGCTGATGATGGATTCGGTCACACGCCTTGCGCTGGCGCAGCGCGAGGTGGGATTGGCTATTGGCGAACCTCCCGCCACACGCGGTTACACGCCATCGGTGTTCGCCATGCTACCCCGCCTGTTGGAACGCGCGGGTACCTCGGATAAGGGCACAATTACCGGGCTGTACACCGTGCTGGTGGAAGCCGATGATATGAACGAGCCGGTCGCCGACACCGTGCGCGGCATCCTGGACGGGCACATTGTGTTGTCGCGTGCGTTAGCGCATCGCAATCACTATCCTGCCATCGATGTGCTGGCGAGCGTCTCGCGCGTTATGCCCCAAATCACCGATGAAGAACATCGGCAGGCGGCGGCGCAGGTGCGCAAGGTGCTGGCAAACTACACCGAGGCGGAAGACCTGATTAATATCGGCGCATACCAGCAGGGCAGTAACCCCGACATCGACTACGCTCTGCGTTACATCGGCAAGGTGCGTGAGTTCCTGCAGCAGGGCAAGATGGAGGGATGCCCGCTGGAGCAGACGATACAGCGGATGAAAGCACTATTTACCGAGTAGCGCCATGCGACGGTTCGAATTCTCTTTGCAAAAGGTACTGGACTACCGGCAGAGGCGGGAGGAGCAGGCGATACGCGCCTTCATGGAAGCGCAAGCGCAGCTACTGCATGAGCAGGCTGTGTTGCACAAGCTCATTGTGGAGCGTGAGCAGTGCCTGCGCCGCTCACACCGTCACCAGCATCTGGTGGTGGAGTTGCTGGATGTAGAACAAACCTATCTGTCGGCTCTGGAAGAGCGTATCGAGGCACAGCGTGAACGAGTGGCAGAGGCAGAGAAGGTGGTAGAGGAAAAGCGGGAGGCACTGATTGAAGCGCAGCGCGAACGCAAAGTACTGGAACGCTTGCGGGAGAAGCACTACGAGCAATGGCGTCAGGAGATACTGCGCACCGAGCAGAAGGTACTGGATGACCTCGCGACGGTGCGAGCGGTGCTCTCGCCGGGCGTTTTGACCTTAAGCGCAGGGGGTGATGAACATGAGTAGCCTGTACGCGCAGGCGGTTGCCCGAATGCAAGCCCTGTGGCAAAGGGTGGAGCAGCTATCTATTGCTACGCCTCCTGTCAGCCCGTCCTCCGGGTTCGCGCAGGCTCTGCGGGTGGCGCAACGGAGCGCTGCCGCTATGTTACCGGCTACAATCGGCGAGTTGATAGCGCGCGTAGCGCAGGAAGAGGGAGTGGACGAGGCGCTGGTGCGAGCGGTGGTGCAGGCAGAATCCGGCGGCAACCCCAACGCGGTTTCGCCGAAGGGAGCAATGGGTCTGATGCAGCTGATGCCGGGTACCGCCGAAGCGATGGGCGTCAACAATCCCTTTGACCCCGAGCAGAACCTGCGCGGCGGTGTGCGCCTGCTGCGGGGGCTACTGAACGAGTTCGGCGATGTGCGCCTCGCGCTGGCGGCGTACAACGCGGGTGGACCGGCAGTGCGCCAGTATGGAGGCATCCCCCCGTATGCGGAAACACAGAGATTCGTGCAGAGGGTGATGGAGCTGTGGCAGGGTGAGCGCCGATGAAGCGGTTGTTGCTCGTGCTGATACTCCTGACGGTACTGCTGGGGGTTCCGTACGGACTGGCAAAGATGGGCATTATCCCGGTGGCGAAATTGACCGCGAAGAACCCCGCGCTGGCGAAGCTTGCCCGCACGGTGGGATTTATCCCCCGCAAGCAGACGGTCAAAGCCGATACAAAGGCAGAGACCTCTTCCAGCCCCGCTCCTGACGCCTCTCGCCCGATGAAAGTTGCTGAACCGCCTCGTCCTGCCGTGCAGCCACCGGTAACCGTTTCCGCTCCCGTTTCTGCCGGCGATAACGCCGGTCGCCAGATTGGCTGGGTGGCGAAGGTGTATGAAAACATGGAGCCCGAGGAGGCGGTACATATTTTCGCGAAAATGGATGACCGCGAAGTGGTGCCTCTGTTGCGTCGCATGAAACAGCGGCAGGTAGCGCAAATCCTCGCGCTGATGCCTCCCGACCGCGCCGCTCGCCTCTCACGCACCCTGATGATTCAGAGGTAAAAAGCACAGCAGCTTCCCATCTCGCATCCGGTGAGGTATAATGAAAGCATGAACCCATTCCCCGGGATGAACCCATATCTGGAACGCTACTGGCGAGACGTGCACTCACGTCTTATTGTGTATGCGTGCGATGCCATTCAGGAACAACTGCCTCCAGGTATGGTGGCACGTATTGAGGAGCGTGTGTACGTGGACGTGCCCCATGACGGCATCCGCCGCATCATCTATCCCGACGTACATGTCTCCGAGTCCCGGGAACCCGCCGGTGGGGGCGGCACGGCAACCGCTACCGCCGTACTGGAAGAAGTGGCCACGCAACGGCTCATTATCGAGGTAGAAGAGGAGCCGATTACGGAGACCTATATCGAGATTGTAGACCTGTCGGGCGGAAGAGTGATCACGGTGATCGAGGTGCTCAGCGTTGCGAACAAACTGCCCGGCGAGGGTCAAGAGGTCTATCTGCGCAAACAGAGAGGGGTCATCGAGGCGGGTGTGAACCTAGTAGAGATTGACCTGCTGCGCACGGGCCAATGGGTGCTGAGCATCCCGTTTGGGAACATCCCGCCGGAGCGACACACCCCCTACTTCGTGGTTGTCTACCGCAGCTGGCAGCCGAAAAAGCGGGAGGTCTACCCGATTGCGCTCAATCAGAGGTTGCCTCAAATCGCCATCCCTCTGCGTCCTGCGGACAAAGATGTGACGCTTGACCTGCAGGAGCTGGTGAACCGCTGCTACGAGGTCGGGCGGTACGACCTGTGGATAGACTACTCCCAGGAGCCGGAACCTCCCTTGCCACCAGAAGGGGCAAAGTGGCTACATCAGCTGCTGGTGGAGAAGGGCAAGCGAAGCGCTTAGACCTGCCACGCCTGTTCTACCATCTTATATCCTACCGGATCGTGTTTTGCCAGGTGCTCGCGGGTGAAAGGATAAAAGTCGTTCTTGCCAAAGTACGCCTCGGACAGCTCGGCGAAGTATTCCTGCACGTTAGTAGTGGCATATGCCTTCTGCTTGCCCCCGCGGATGTATTCCACCTGCTCATACAGCCCGCGCTGCATAGCATGTCGGTAAGCAATCAGCACCATCCGGTTTTCGTAGCCGAGCACCTGATGGTGATAGGCGTGAGCCAGCTCGTGCAGCAGCATCCATGGTTGCTCACCGCGTGACCATCGCACAAAGTTACGGGCATTACTGATTTCAATACCTCTTGCCTTCTCGGGGTTATAGCCATGTTCACGGAGCCACTCGGCGGAAGGGTGATACTCTGCCGCGCCATTGGGCTTGTTCTCCCATTCCAGCCAAATGCGCACATGACGAAGTTGCCACAGAGTACCTGAGGGCACCACGCGAACGACGCGACGAATTTGCTCTTCCAGCTCCTGTAAGGCTTCTCGAACTTCTGCCGGATGCGATAGCACCTCACGGTGGACGAGCACCGTAAAGCCCCGAATATCACGCTGAGCGTACGCGCTAAGAGGCTGGTTCAGGTTACGAGCAAAGGGCTGCTGAAAAAGCCGTTTCATAGAAACTCCACTCCCCTGAGGTTTATCTTTTGCCAGAACACAGATATTTCCTGCCATCTGCCTGTGCGACGAGAGAGCAAAGCATCACCTGCCTCGCTCGGGATAACTTGCTGTAGTGACGGCGGAATTCTCCGCGCCCGCCGCTCGACGCGGCGAGTCTGTCCATGCAGGACAAACCAGATGTTTGACAAAATGTTGCTCAACTAATCCAGTACAGCGCACGCGTCCCTCCTTTCGTTACGCTATGATTGACATTTCGGCGCGGGGTTGTTATAATCGGGGCGACAATACGCGGGACGCCGCGTGAGTGCAAAATATCAGACTATTGATCCGTCTCCACTGCCTTGATGTAGCACGCAGGTGCACCACGCAGCGGCGCGTTCGTGTAGAGGAGGTATCGATATGCTACGAACGTACGCTGACTGGTTACACCGCAATTTCTGCGCAGTCCCCACTCCCGTTGTCGCCTCCGCCGTAAAGGGCGGGATGGTGCTGGAGCGCGTGGCGGGCGAGCCGCGTACCGACCACGAGTACAGCGCGCTGGGGTTGCCTCGTCATTCGCAGATGTGGCTGGTTTCCGCCGAACATTGCCATCAGATGCTGTCCCAGCCGGAGATTCAAGAAGAGGTGGTGGTAGAAGCGGGCTTCATCATCTACCGCGACGGCGACGAGCGTATCTGGTTAGGGCTGGAACCCCGTGAGGCGGAGATGGAACTGCCTGCGGATACCATGCTGGAGCGCCACGTCAAACCGCTATACCACATCCTGCACGGGGAAGAGGAGGTCGCCAAGCTGGCAACGGTGGAGTACCGCATCGTGCGCACCACCGACGACCGCTTGATGGAACAGCACCTGAATGAGCTGGTGTCGCATGGTTGGGAAATCACCCACTTCCAGGCGGTGATTATTCAGGAAACGCGCTCCACGCTGTTCATCGCTCTACTGCGCAAGAAAACGGAGTAGCTACAGGTCGCCCATCGCGCGTAGCAAACGGGCCTGCGCCAGGATATGCTCGGTTCGCGCTTCCAGTAGCCGGGTGCGCGCGTCGGTGAGCGCGGCGAGGGCGTCGATCTGTTCTACGAAGGGAGCCTTGCCTTCATGTACGCGCAGTGTCGCGACGCGATATGCCTCCTCCGCATCTTTCAGCGCGGCGTCGGCGGTGACAAGGTTCGCGGCGGCGGTCTGGATGTCCAGCCATGCCTGTCGCACTTCACTCTCCACTTGCAGTTGCAGGGTACGCGAGGCGGCAATCTCCTCTTGCTCGCGGGCGGTGGCTTCGCGTATCTGCGCCTGTAGCTGTCCGCCCGTCCAGATTGGCACGCTGACTACCAGCGCTACTGTGTAGCCCGATTGCGCTTTCATGCTCTCTTCCTTTATCCAGTCCTGCGAAGCGGTCAGATAAGCCTGAGGCAACAACGCTCCCTCAGCCGCTCGGCGTTCCAGTGTCGTCATGCGAAGGCGTGCCTGTTGGGATTGCAGCAAAGCACGCCGTTGTAAACCCCGCTTGACGGCTTCCTCCACCGTATCGGGCAATGTGAAGGCAGGTTGTTCCAGTTCTTGGGGCAGTTCTACCTCGCCGGTCGGCGACAATCCGATGCTCACCTGCAGGTCAATCAGGCTCTTGCGAAAATCGTTAGTAGCGGTAGCCAGCATCTGCTTTGCCTCCGCCTCTGCTGCCCGACTGCGTAATACAAACGCCAGAGGTGCCTTGCCGATTTCGTACATCTGTTCCATGATGCGCGTTTGCTCTTGCTGAGCTTCATAGCGCTTCTTTGCCACTTCCACCAGTTCCCGACGTAGAAGTGCCTGCAAATAGCGCATGGTGACATCCAGGCGCACCTCCTGGTGCATCTCCTGCACCTCAGCGGACATCGCTTCGGTTTCGGCACGGGCGGCGCGCGCCATCATCTGCAATCTTCCACCGGTGAACAGCGGTAGGGAAAGCTTCACCTGCGACGAGGTAAAGCTGTCGCGTGACGCCATGCGCATGGAGTCAGGCATGACCGCCGGGGCAGACGTCAACATGTTGTCTACCGTACCCTGCGCTAACCAGCCCGACACCGAAACCTGCGGCGATAGCATGGCGGATACTGCGCGGGCGCGGGCAAGCGACCCTTCCCGACGCGCCTGCACACCCTGCAGACGCGGGTTGTGCTTTTCTGCCAACGACAAGGCTTCCTGTAAAGTGAGGGCCTGCTGTGCCCATGACGGCACAGCCAACAGAAGCAACCACCCCACTACGAAAAGGCTTCGGTAGTACACGGTATACCTCCTCATTTTCACATTTCTATAGCCAATAGAATAATACGTATGTATTGTACGGGATGTACTCCCAAAAGGTCAAGGATAAGATTCGGCGTATTGACTGGGTTCTGCTTCTGAATATACAATAGGTACGGCAAAACGGTTCCGCGCGAGGAGGGAAACGCAAGATGTTCCACCTGGTCAGGCGAGCAGCTTTCATCCTGTGTTTCGCTTTATGGTGGGGCATACCTTTGCCGGCACAGCAGCTTGTTCCCCTACCGCACGACAGGGCGATTCGCGTTTATGTGGGTGTGTGGGACAGATTCCACAGCCCCTATCACAACAAGACGCGCTACCTGCAGCTGACCGCAAACGTTGCCGCTTACCACCCTGTAGAACAGCCGAAGGTAGACACATTCGACGAACGCCGCATTCTCTCCTTGAAAGTGCCTGAAGAGGGAGGATGGGCGTATTTTCATGCGGAAGGCGATACCCTTAAGCTGGTCTTCCGCGTAGAAGATACACGCAAACGACTGGGCAAACTGCGCCTGATGGTTTTCGGGAAGGGGCTAATGGTGGGCGAGATCCCCGCCTCCGCAGACGGCGCTCGTCTTGCGGGTAGTCTGCGCTATGACGATGAACAGCAGTACTATCTGGCGTACCTCTTCTCGAAGCGTGGCGACCTGCTGGCGAAACTGCTTATTGACCGCGGCTGGTGGGATGCGGTAGTCCCTCTCGTTATCTCGCGCCAGTTCGTGCCTTATCGCCCTGCGCCCCAGAATCCGGAACGAGTACCCGAATTGCGTTATCCCGACTACTTTTTCGGAGATGACGGGCAATGGGGTCAGCTGAAACCGCCTCCTCGCTTCATGGAGGAGCGATACATCACTCCACGTACAGGCACGCTGGTTGTGCGAGACTACTCGAACGACACCGGCTTGGCAACAGGCGTCTACCCGATACAGTATCCCCCGCTGCGTCGACGATGGGTGCTAATCGATACCCTTAGCTGGACGAATCCGCATATGCGCGATAGCCAGATGCGCGAAGTTTTGCAGATGATGAAGTATGAACCGGCTGGCACCGACGAGGGGGATGTCATTCGGCCAGTCGAGGTGCCTCCCTACTCGCAGGGATATGCCTACTGGTATATCACCTGCTTGGGAGAAGCGAAGGCGATGCTGTATCTTCCTGAAGAGCGCAGAAGGTGGGGATGGAACCTGAACAACCTTGTGGAAGGCATCCATCAGCATCTCGCGGGGGAGAGAGATTTCCTGGCGCAGGCGTCTGCGCGCATTGCGAATCGCCTGCTGAAACAGCCAAAGTGGCAGCGCGAGACGGGACTGAAGTCGGGTGATGTGCTACCCGCCGGCGACCGCTATGTTCTGTACTTCGACGAGCCGACAGCCGGCTATCGCGCGGACAACCTGATACAAACCTTTCGCTTGAGGGTATATGCCGCTTACCCGGATGGCAATACGGAACCGATGGAGGCCGAGGTGAGGATGCTACACGACCGCGCTCTGGTGGAACCGCGTCCTCCGTTTTCGCCAATTCCGTATTCTGTGAGAGTGGACAAACAGGGTGCGGAGGTTTCTCTTGGTAAGGGTTGGGCGTATGAACTGCATGTGGAAGGCTATCCCGAAGCGAAGACAACGGTGTATTGTCCGAACGAGAGCGGCGAAATCCACCTGTTTGTCCATCGAAGTACAAAACCGTCCGGCGCTGCTGGAGACGGGAGGTGATTTGCACACTGCTGGTAAAACTTTGCGAGATTCGGCAGGATATGCCATAATTTAGGTGGTACACAAGGGGGTGGATTGCTTGAGAAATACTCTTCAGGAAGTTCAGAAGGCAATACTCCATCTTTCGCCAGAGGAGCTGGAGGCTTTCAGAGCATGGTTTGCCCAGTTTGACTCTGCAATATGGGACAGGCAGTTCGAAGAAGATGTCGCTGCAGGCCGCCTCGATGCACTTGCAGAGGAGGCTTTACGCGACCTGCGAGAAGGACGCTGCAAAGAACTGTGAAACATCGAGCATCGGTACGATTTTGGCAGTGCTACCACGCTTTGCCGAGAGAGATACAACGGCTGGCGGACAAATGCTATGACCTCTTACGTCGTGACCCTCACCATCCGTCCCTACACCTGAAGCAGGTCGGGCGCTTTTGGTCTGTTCGGGTAGGATTGCATCACAGAGCACTTGGTGTAGAGCATGAGGACACGATTATCTGGTTCTGGATAGGGACGCATGCAGATTACGATAATCTGATCAATCGTCAGTAGACCCTTTGCTTATTCCTTACTCTTTGCCCGTGGGTGTGCCTTTCGGTAAACCTCTTTCAACCGTTCACGACTGACGTGGGTGTAAATCTGCGTGGTGGTCAGGTTGGCATGTCCCAGCAGTTCCTGCACGGTGCGCAGGTCGGCTCCGCTATCCAGCAAGTGTGTGGCAAACGAGTGGCGCAGGGAGTGCGGTGTGGGTTTGAATCCGCTGTCCAGCTGCGGCGCATAGCGGTCTATCACCCGACGCACACTGCGGTCGGTCAGGCGCGTTCCCCGTGCGTTCAGGAACAGCCAGCCTTCATCCCTCACCCGCGTTTTTGCCAGCAGATGGGGACGGGCGCGACTCAGGTACTCGCTCAGTGCCTCCTGCGCCGCCCGCCCAAACAGCACGATTCGCGCCTTATTGCCCTTGCCCAGCACATGGATAGCGTTCTGGCTCCAGTCGATATCCTGCAGGCGCAGGCTGGTCAGCTCTCCCACGCGCATACCGGTAGCATAGAGCAGTTCCAGAATCGCCCTGTCGCGAACCGAGAGCGGGTCGTCGCCGGTGGGGGCGGTAAGAAGCCGGTTGACTTCCTGTTGTGCCAGCACCTTGGGCAGTTGCTGGTCGTGACGGGGGGCGTGCACAGCCTGCGCAGGGTTGCTAGATACGATGCCGCGATGTTGCAGATACTTGAAGAACGCCCGCAGTGCTGCGATTTTGCGCTCGATACTGCGCGGCGACATCGCCAGTCGGTGCAGCTCCGCCAGAAACGCGCGCACGGTGGCGGGTTGCACATCCTGCCAGCGCGTCTGGGGATATTCTCGCTCCAGAAACTCCGCAAACTGCACGATGTCGCGTGCGTAGCTGCGCAGGGTGTTCTCGGAAGCGCGCCGGCGGTGCCGCAGGTCGGCGTCGAAGGCGTCTATCCAGGCGTAGAGGCTATCGCTGGATTCCATCGAGAAACTCCCTCAGCGACCGCTGTGCTCTTTCCACCTTCGCGGCGATGCGTGCGTGACGATCGCGCACGGGCGGCTCTGGCTCCGGTAGCAAGCCAAAGTTCGCGTTCATCGGCTGGAAGTCCTTGCCTGCATAATGGCTGATGTAGTCCAGCAGTGCTCCCATCATGGTATCCGGCGGCAGTGTCACCGGTGGCATCCCCTTCACCAGACGCGCGGCGTTCAGCCCAGCAACGATACCGCACATCGCGCTCTCGATATAGCCCTCCACGCCCGTAATCTGCCCCGCAAAGAAGATGCCTGCGTCCGAGCGCAACTGCAGGGTCGGCTCCAGCAGGGTCGGGGAGTGGATGTAGGTGTTGCGGTGCATCACGCCGTAGCGCACAAACTCTGCGTTCTCCAGTCCGGGCACCAAGCGAAACACGCGCTTCTGCTCCCCCCATTTGAGGCGTGTCTGGCAGCCGACCAGCCCGTATAGCGTGCCCTGCAGGTTTTCCTGACGCAGCTGTAGCACCGCGTAGGGGCGTTTGCCCGTGCGCGGGTCTATCAATCCTACCGGTTTGAATCGGCTGAAGCGGAGGGCGTCCCTGCCTCGCGCAGCAATTTCCTCGATGGGCAGGCAACCTTCGAAGTAACGAGGTTCCTCGAAGTCGTGCGGTTCCACCGTCTCCGCCGACAGCAGGGCATCCACAAATGCCTCGTACTCCTCGCGTGTCATGGGGCAGTTCAGGTAGGCGGCGTCTCCCTTGCCGTAGCGTGAGGCGACGAAGATACGCTCCATATTCAGCGTCATGGCATCCACGATGGGCGCAACCGCATCGTAGAAGTAGAGGCGTTTACTGCCCGTGAGTCTGCCTATCGCCTGTGCCAGCGCGTCAGAGGTGAGCGGACCGGTAGCGATGATGAGCGGGCGGTCAGGTAAGATGTCGGTTACCTCTTCGCGCACAATCTCTATCAGCGGGTGGGAGTCCAGTCTCTGCGTTACCACCTGAGCGAACAGTTCGCGGTCTACCGCCAGCGCCTCACCTGCAGGCACAGCGACCTCCTCCGCGCACGCCAGCACTATTGAGCCGAGCTGGCGCATCTCCCACTTGAGCAAGCCCGAAGCAGTGGTGACGAGATTAGACTTGAAGGAGTTAGAGCAGACCGGCTCGGCGAGGTACGCGGTGTGGTGCACCGGCGTCTGGCGCACCGGACGCATCTCGTACAGGCGTACTCGCATACCCGCCTGCGCCGCCGCCCACGCCGCCTCCGAACCGGCGAAACCGCCTCCGATGATGGTGATATGGGTTGTCGTGCTCATTGTTCGCATCAACACCTGAATTGTGTCAACGGCTCGGACGGAGCCTCGCCCTCCAGACAGTACAATTGGAGGGTCGCGCGCTGTCGCTATCGCTACTTCAGTATACCCCACTCTGCGAAAGGGCACTAACTATGGCTATTGTAACCATCATCCCTTCTGTGTCATCATAAAGGATGGTATTCTCTATTCTCAGGAGCGAGCCATGAACCGCCGGACAATCGCTTTTACGCTGGTGGAGCTGCTCGTCGTGATTGCTATCATCACGCTACTGGCGGCGATACTGTTCCCTGTGTTCGCGCAGGTGCGAGCAAACGCTCGACGCGCTTCGTGCATGAGCCAGCTGCGCCAGATAGGGATGGCGGCGCGCATGTACCTGCAGGATTACGATGCCCTCCCACCCCGATTGAGCACGCTGTATCCCGCGTATCAGCCCTCCACGCAGCTGTTCATCTGCCCGTCCGACTCGCAGAAGGGGCAACATCCGGGCAACCCGCGCCTCGAGGGCAACCTGTACCTGCCGACAGGGGTCAGCTACGACTACATTCCCAACTGGGGCATTGCGCACGAACTGGGCTGGTGGCAGCCGTTTCCCAACTACGGCGAGGGCAAATGGGGTGAGCAAACCCCACTGGTGGACTGTAACTGGCACTGGGCGACCTTCTTCAAGCTGGAGAACCGCCGCGACACCCCGCCGTCGGGCGCAAGGGGGTGGGTACTGGTGCTGTTACAGTCGGGCACGGTGAAGCCGGTGCATCTGTCGCTGTACCCCGACAAGTTCAGCCCGGACGGGCAGTAGTCGCAGGACGCTTTCCTTCTCTCGCGAATCCAGAAGCGATTAACCATTCGCGATGAGGAGGTTCACGCACGGTGAAACGCATTCGGGTTGGAGCCATCGGCACGGGGGGCATCTTCCGCGGAGCGCATCTGTCCGCCTATCCCGACCTGCCCTCCTGCCAGCTGGTGGCTTTGTGTGACGTTTCGGAACAGAGCCTGGCCGCTGCCGAGCGGCGCATGAAGGAGCTGTACGAACAGAAAGCACAACAGGCGGAAGAGCGCGGCGACAAGGAGACCGCCGAACGCCTGCGGCAAGACCTCAAAGCGGTGAAGCTGTATCAGGACGTACAGGCGATGCTCAAAGAGGCACGCCTGGACCTGGTGGACATCTGCACGCAACCCAACCTGCACGCGCCGATGGCGATTACCGCTCTGGAGGCAGGCGTGCATGTGATGTGCGAGAAGCCGATGGCGCGTACGTGGCTGGAGTGTATGCGTGTGGTGGAGACCGTTCAGCGTACGGGCAGGCTGTACCAGCACAACGAGAACTGGCTGTGGGACCCCTTCTATTACACCGCAAAGAAGCTGATCGATGCCGGCTGGATTGGTGAGCCGGTGATGATGTTCCTGGCAACCGCGCACGGCGGGCCGGAAGGCAACCCCAACTTCTGGGACGCCGAAACGGGCGGAGGCGGCTCCCTGCTGGATAACGGCATCCATGCTATCGGCGCGTCGTGGTATCTGTCAGGGCTGGAGAAGCGACCGACCACCGTCAAAGCGGCGGAACCGGTGGGCATCACCATCCGCATGCCCCAGCGCATCCTGTCGGGGCAGTTCCAGCAGGTGCGCGTGGAGGATGATGGGCACATCCTGATACGCTTCGAACATCCGCAGACAGGCGCATGGAGCACCGCTCACGTGGAAGGCTCGTGGAGCCATCGCGACTCGCCCGACACGGTGATTATCGGCACGATGGGCACCATCCGCTTCACCCACGAGAACGACAAGCGCATCGTGGTGGTGGAAGATGCCGCAGGGAGCTGCCGTCGTGTGGAGGCGACCGGGCCCACGTGGGAGTACTGGCCCTCTTCCTTCTACGGCGAGATACGCAACATGGTGGAGTGTGTGCGCAAAGGTATGCGCTCCATCAGCGACGAAAACTTCGGGGCGGAGTGCTCCGCCATTGTGGGCGCGGCGTACCTCTCGCAGAAACGGAGCAAGCGCGCGGTCACGCTGACGGAGTTCAAACGCTTCGCGAACGACGTCGCTCGCCGTTATCCCGACTCGGCGGACGCGGAGCTGATGAGCCGCCTGCTGCCCTGACGAAAAAATTTGCGAAAAAATGCTGTAAAAGAGGGCAAAAACGCCCGTTGTGGTACGATTCTTGCACTATATAGGGGTGGGAAAAGTGACAGGAGCTCATCTGCGAAAGCAGATAGCTTCCCGGGGCTTTGACAACATCTCGGAACCGAGCACGGCTGCGACCGTTCTGACTGGAGGCGCACTGCTGGTTCTACGCTATAGACGCCGCAGCTAATTGCGAGTGAGCTCGTGTGTAGTGGTCCCAGGACGCTGTCCCCCCGCGTACCTGGGACCTGTTTTTATCTCTATCGTTTTGCCAGCACCTCGCGCTCGTAGCGGCGCACTTCTTCCAGCCATGCTGCGCCGGCGGGCACGCCCTGCGTCTCGCAGTAGTAATCCCACACCGCGCTGTAGGGCAGGGTCTTCAGATCTTCCATCAACGCGAGGCGAGCGGTGCGGTCGCCGGAGGCTTCCAGCTCTTTGAGCGTTTGCGTTGGCTCCAGCAGGGCGATCAACAGCGCCTTCAGCATTGCCCGTGTGCCGATAACCCACGCTGCTACCCGGTTGATGCTGGCGTCGAAGTAGTCCAGCCCGATATGCACGCGGTGCAGCGCATCTCCGCGCACAATCTCCTCGGCGATGGAGCGGGTTTCGTCGTTGAGTATCACCACATGGTCGCTATCCCAGCGGATACCCCGGCTCACGTGCAGAAGTATCTCCGGCAGGAATAGCAGTACCGCCGAGATTTTGTCCGCAATCTGCTCGGTGGGGTGGAAGTGCCCGGTGTCGATGCATATCAGCAGTTCGTGTTTCACCGCGTATGGCAGATAAAACTCCCACGACCCCGCGACGTACGACTCCGAACCGATGCCGAACAGTTTGGACTCCACGGCGTCTTTGACGTATCGCTTGTCCAGCGGTTCTTTGTAGATGGCGTCCAGCGACTCTTTCAGTCTCTGGCGTGGCGACCAGCGGTCGGCAGGGAGGTCCTTTTCGCCGTCGGGTATCCAGAGGTTGTGGATGCACGCACTGCCCTGCGCTTTGCCCATCGCCTCAGCGATTTTACGACAGGCGATAGCGTGTTCCACCCAGAACTGCCGTACGCCGCTATCGGGGCTCGCCAGCGTCCAGCCGTCGCTGGCTAACGGATGGGCGAAGAACGTGCCGTTGAAGTCCAGCGGGATACCGTGCGCCTTAGACCAGTCTATCCAGCTCTGGAAGTGCTTGGGTTGCAGCTGGTTCCGCTCCACCCTCTCGGGGTAGTCCACGTAGAAGGCGTGCAGGTTCAGGCGGTGCTTGCCGGGGATGAGGCTGTATGCCTTCAGCAGGTCGGCGCGGAGCTCGTCGGGCGTGCGGGCTTTGCCGGGGTAGTTGCCGGTTACCGCCAGTCCGCCGCCCAATTCCCCTTCGGGGTTTTCGAAGCCGCCTACGTCGTCGCCCTGCCAGCAGTGAAGCGAGATAGAGACCGCCTTCATCTGCTCCAGCACCCTGTCGGTATCCACACCATAGGCAGCGTAAACCTCTTTCGCGTGCTGATAGTGGTGTTCAATCGTCTTGCTGTCCAGCCTGGGCATGGTCATCGTAAGTGCCTCCTTCTTCGGAAATAGCCCACAGATTAGCACGGATGTAACGGATGTGCACGGTTGTATCATCTATGTCCTTTGTTCGAATTAAGCTTTGCGTCGTCGGTATCCTGCCTGGAGATAAGCGATACGAGACCCCAGAAGGTAACTGAGGAAGAGAGCATCCAGAGCGATTAGAAGCAGGTCAAAGGGCAGGCGAAAGCGAATGCGGGTAAAGAAAACGGCCTGTACCAGCGCGCCGAGCAGGTAAAGCGCAAGCAGATACCCCTCGAACGGAGACATCGGAACCTTTCTTCGCAGCATGAGCCTCAGCAGCATCAGTGCCAGTAACGGATAGTACGTCACCAGCATCAGCACATCACGCAGAGGTGAGGACTCCGCTTGCGTTGCCAGCCGGTTACGATAGTGAAAATGGTGCAACACCTTCTGCAGGTATAGCACAAACGCCCTGCCTTTGTTCTCCGTGATAAATCGGATGGCTTCCTTACGGTAGAACGCATCCCGTTGCACCTCGGATAACCCGCGCGCACGCTCTGCGTACAGGGAGATGTCGGTATTCACCCCTGACCATGCGGTAGCCTTCGGTGAGTTGCCCAGCAAGAGGTTAATACCCGAGTTGGTGGAGAAGGGAACGAATGCACGGAAGGCAAGGTAGTTTCGCGCCGTCCATGCACCGATACACGCACCGGTAGTCAGAGCCATCGTGGTCAGTATGACCCACCCGGCAGGACGTTTATAGAAAAGCGGAACCGTCGCGACCAGCACAAACAGAAAGGTGGGGGTGGTGAGGGTAAGCCAGCCCATCACCAGACCTGCCAGCGCCGCGCGAGGGGCGTTCACGTTCCGGAAGATGAGGTACAAAAACGCTACCAGCAGAAACCCTGTGAGGGTTTGCGGATACAGAGTGCCCGCTGTGTAGAACAGCACAGGGTAGAAACATACCAGCAGAGCGGCAACGGCTCCCGCACGTTCACTGTCCACATGACGGAGCAGTGCGAACAGCAACAGCACGGTGGCTGCCAGCAAAGCGAAATTGGCTACCCGGGCGGTTCTGATGCCTCCGCCAAGCCACCGTATCAGCGCCAGCCATAGCGGAAAGCCCGGCGGACGATAGGCAGTGGGTTGGGAACCATCCAGCGAGTACATGCCTTTCTCTGTGATGCAGGTGGCGATAGCCCAATAATCGCGCTCGTCGGAAAAGCGCAGGGTATCTCCCAAGCGCAGTGAATAGAGAGAACCTGCCACAACAAAGAGAGCCGCGACGAGACAGGCGATGCGGAATGCGTGTCTATCCATTAGTGCAACGAGATACATGAACACCCCTCTGTCCCCCTTTTGACTATGGGCAGACTGGTTTCAGCACGTCGCGGTACAACCCGAGCAGTTGCCCCCAGTAGCGATGAATATCCAGGTGTTCTACGCTCGCGCGGGCGTTGGCTCCCATCTGCAGGCGCAAGGGTTCGTCCTCTATCAGCTTCTGCATAGCATTTGCCAGCGCAGGGATGTCCGTTGGCGGCACCAAAAAACCGTTGAATCCATCCTGTACGACCTCCGGTATTCCCCCTACCGGCGAGGTGATAACCGGTAGCCCCCAGCTCATCGCCTCCAGAATGCTCATGGGTAAGCCTTCGCGAAGGGAGGGCAGGAGCAGTACATCCCCCTCGGCGAGCACCGCTTCTCGGCGGGACGGCTCTATCCAGCCCAGCACCGCCACTTGTGGCAGGTTCAGCGATTGTGCCTGCCGGCGCGCAGATTCAACGTCGCCGTCACCGGCAAGGATAAACCGGGCACGTTGCTGCAGGTGCGCAGGCAGTAGCGACACCGCCTGGATGATACGGTGCGCACCCTTGTTCTCATCGATTCTGCCCAGGAAGACGAAGGTGATGGTATCCCTTCCCGTCCGGTCAGGCAATTGTTCGGGCAGATTCACAGGGTTCGGCAGTACCACAACCTGCTCTTCGTGGACATCCAGCACCTCACAATAATACTGTCTCCATTGCTCAGTAAGCACTATCAGACGCGATGCGTTCTGCACGGTGCGTGCTATCCAGCGGCGCTGCCACCCTTTTTGCGCACGGTAGAAATCGGGAAAGGCTCCGCTGTGAGCATGAAGCAGGACGGGGCGGTGAAAGAGAGAGGCGATACGCGCTAGAATGAACTTTCGCCATACACTGCCCTTTTTGGCGAAGTGTAGATGAATGATGTCCGTCTTTCGCATGACGAGAAGATACAACAGGCGAAGGCAGGCGACCGCAAAAAAGAGAAATCGTCTGAACGCGCTTCCCATACTCCATGTTGGAATGTGCTGCACCTCCACCTCATCGGGCGCAGCGTGCATGACCAGCTGCAGGAACGAGCACATTCCTCCCCTCACCTCAGGGGCGGGAGCAAGCATAGTCACCCGAATTTTATTGCCGTTGCGCGCTGTCACGGGAGTATTATGTCATATTCGATGTCCCAGCGCAAGCAGTATTCTGAGGCAACTCGTTCTGTGCGTTCAGTATCTGCAACGCCCGCTGAACAAGCCGGGGCAATGCCTCCTGCACCGGCTCCGAAAAGCCGATACGGAACTCGTAGGGGTTTTGTACCTCCATGGCGAGGATGCGGATGTCTTGTGGAAACACCAGGTTCAGCCGGCGAGCCATCTCCAGCACCTCCGGCAAGCCCGCATAGTGTGGCGAGGGCGCTATCACCCGACGAAAGTGCTCCGGGCAGAGCTCCAGTACCGTACCCGGTGGATAGCGCCCCGTAGCGATGGAGTCTATCAACAGCGCGCGCTCATAGCCTTCCAGCAGCTCCAGCAGGGCGAGCCCCGCTTCCCCGCTCTCCACCACATCCACCGAGCCATTCACCTGCCCGGCGATTTGGCGGGCCGCTTCCAGACCTACGCCGTCGTCGCCGAGCAGGTCGTTGCCGAGCGCCAGCACCAGCGTATGCGCTTTGCGTTTGTTCATCGCTTCTGCTGATGGATAACCTCGCCGTGTGCGTTGTAGATGCTCAACACCAGCGGCATCTGCCCGGGCAGGGAGTGCGTCGCGCAGGCGTGGCACGGGTCGTACGCCCGAAACGCCATCTCCACCTTGTTCAACAACCCTTCGGACACTTCGCCGCCGTGTATCAGCCCCTTCGCCGCCTTCTCCACGCTCATCGCCATACGCGCGGAGTTGTTCTGAGTGGCAACGATGAGGTTTACCTTGCGCAGGATACCGTTCTCGTCGGTCTCGTAGTGGTGGAACAGCGTGCCACGCGGGGCTTCTACCACTCCCATGCCCACCGTGGGAGTGGCGGTCGGTATCACGCGCAGGTTCTGGCTGGTGATTTCGGGGTCGTTGATGAGCTCGTTGATGCGCTCGGCAGCGTACACCATCTCGATGACGCGCGCCCAGTGGTTCGCTAACGTGTGGTGCACCGGCTTCTGCCCGAAGGCGTTAAAGAACTCCTCGTACGCCTTCTGCGCCTCGGGCGTCGCCATGCCATCAGAGGCGTTCAAGCGTGCCAGCGGCGCCACCGAGTAGATACCGCTTTCCGCGCCGTCGGTAAAGCCCTTCCAGCCAACCCCCTTCAGGTAGCAGAACTTGACGTAGCTCCAGGGCTCCACATGCTCCGCAACGTAATCCAGATACTGCTGAGCGGTGAACTTCGCGTACTCCTTGCCCTCCGGCGAGACCACCCGTATCTTGCCGTCATAGAAGTTCACGCGGTTCTGCTCGTCCACCAGTCCCATGTAGTAGGTGCGGTGCGTATAAGTGTCGGACGTAATCAGGTCCATATAGGCAGGATTCTTGAGTACCACGTCCTTGAACACCTGCAGCGTGAACAGCGCGAACTCCAGTCCGTCTTTGGCGAGCTGCTGGAACTGGGGCAGGTCTTCGGGGGCAATGCCCTTTGCTACGCCGCCGGGTAGCCCCAGCACAGGATGTACCACTTTGCCGCCCAGGTAGGCGATGAACTCGCGCAGACGTCGACGGGTGGAAATAACCCGCTTGCCGATGTCTATGCCTACCGTCTGGATAACACCCAGCACGTTACGCATCTCGGGCGGCGCATCGGGCCCGACGATGAAATCGGGACCGCCCAGCACGTACACGTGCAGCGCGTGGTCTTCCAGCATAAAAGTGTTGTACACCATCTCACGGATTTTCTTTGCGGGCGAAGGCGGCTCCACCCGGTACAGGTCGTCCAGCGCTTTAGTAGACGCCATATGGTGCGCTGTAGGGCATACCCCGCAGATGCGGCTGGTAATCTGAGGCATATCTTCTGCCGGTCGTCCTAGAGAGAAGACCTCGAAACCGCGCAGTTCGGGCACCTGGAAGTAGGCGCGTTCCACTTCTCCCTGCTCGTTGAGGAAGATGTCGATTTTGCCATGCCCTTCCAGACGGGTGATGGGGTCTACCGTAATGCGCCGACGCTGAGCGGTGTACGCCTCGTTCGCGCGGGTTTGCGCTTTGTTCCATACGGTCTGGATGCTTTCGTCCATGATGCCATCCCTCCTCAACGAGTCACTTTCGCACGCAGTAGCGATTTCGCCAGCGAGTAGCGGTAGAAGGTTCCTACCGGGTCGGGGATGCCGCCCAGTATCTTCTCGATCTCCTCCGGCTCGCGGGCGCTGATGGGTGATGCCAGTGCAGAGAGTATCTTTGCGCCCTGGTCACGCACGCGCGAGGTGGGTCCGAAACAGCCGGTGCAGGGCATGTTGCCTTTGATACACTGTGCCTCGCACCCCGCGCGGGTAGCAGGTCCCATGCAGACAACGCCCTGCGCCAGGAAACACTTTTCAGGGTCTATCTGCGTCCAGTGCGGGCGTTTAAATTCGTTAATCTGCAGGTCGGTGGGTTTGGTCTCCTTGCGCGGGCACTGGTCACACAGGGCGACGTCGGGCGCGAGCACCGTACCCTTTGGCGGCAGTTCACCGGAGAGCAGGGTAAGCACCGCCTGCTTCAGCAGTTTGGGCGTTGGCGGACAGCCCGGCAGGTAGTAATCTACCTCGACCACCTGGTCCAGACTACGTGCCAGCCCCCGGAACTCGGGCAAAGTGAGCGCAGTGCCATCGTACTGATGCCGGGGCTGGGGACGCACCTTCTGCTCGTTAACCACTGTGGGCGCCTCCTCGTACACATAACGCAGGATTTGCTCACGACTGAACTGGTTGGCGAGGCTGGGTACCCCACCCATGTGTGCGCAGGAGCCATAGGCGATAAGTATCTGGCTTTTCCGACGCAGCAGGTACGCCATCTCCTCCTGCTCGGAGGTGCGGATGGAGCCGTTGACCATGGTGGCGAGGATGGAGCCATCGGGCATGGCTTCCACGTCTTTACGCTTGAAATCCAGCGCCACGGGCCAGAACACGATGTCCACCGCCTGTGCGACCTCGAGGATGTCTTCGGCAAGGTCCACGATGGATTCCTCGCATCCACCGCAAGAGGCGCACCAGTAGAACGCGACTTTTGGCTTGTCAGGCATGGGTTGCCACCTCCTCGCTTCGTGCTTCCGCCTCGAGGGATGCCAGCTCGGCATCCCACTCCTTGAACCGCCGTGTCAGCCGTAGCGGTCCCAGCGCGCGCACCTGCTCCACCATCTCATTGATGGTCTTCGCCACTTTCTCGCCTTCTGAAGCGGCAATCCACTCCAGTCGCAGACGTCCCTCCTCAATACCCAAATCCCTCAGCATGCGCTTGAGCAGGTGGTAGCGGCGCAGGGTCTTGTAGTTCCCTTCCACGTAGTGGCAGTCGCCCGGGTGGCAACCGCCGATGAGCACGCCATCCGCGCCGTGTGCGAAGGCATCCAGCACAAATTGTGGGTCTACGCGCCCCGAACACATGACGCGGATAACGCGCACGTTATGGTCGTAGCCCATTCGGGAGACGCCTGCCAGGTCGGCTGCTGTATAGGTACACCAGTTGCAGAAGAAAGCCACGATGAGCGGCTCCCAGTCTGCGCTGGTAACGAGTTGGTCGGTGATAGGTTTGTCTTCCATGCTCATCCCTCCGGTTGGCGTCAGGCGTATGCCAGCACGCCTTCGATTTCGCTGAATATCTCCTCATCCTCGAACAGGTTCTGCTTGATAGAACCCGACGGACAGGCAGCAACGCAGGTGCCGCATCCTTTGCACAGCACTTCGTTGACAAACGCCTTCTTTTTCTCCTCGTTGAAGGTAATCGCCTGATACGGGCACAGCGGGATGCAGGTTTTACAGCCCGAACACTCCTCCTCGATGATGTACGCCGTGTTCGGCTCCAGCTCGAAGAAGCCGGTATCCGCAAGGGCAATCGCTTCGGCGGCTGCGTAACCTGCCTGCATGACGCTGTCCGGGATGTCCTTGGGCCCCTGACACACCCCTGCGACGAAGATACCATCCGAGTAGGTCGGCGAGGGCGCGAGCTTGGGGTGCCTTTCCAGGAAGAAACCGTCCATCGAGCACCCAATGCCGAACAACCTCTGCACGTTGAGGGCGTCGAACTGCGGTTCCAGACCAACAGCCAGCACCACCATGTCCAGCGGGATGCGCCGCACAAAGCCGGTGTTGGTGTCCTCTACACGCGCGATCAGCTTGCCCTCCTCGGAGGGGTCCATCGCCCAGTCGGTGATTTCGGCGACGCGCCCGCGCACGAAATGTACACCCTCGTTGAGCACGCGCTGGTAGAACTCTTCATAGCCCTTGCCTGCCGCGCGCATATCGATGTAGAAGATGAACACCTCTGCGCCAGTATGCTCTTTGATGAGGTGCGCCAGCTTCAACGAGGTCATGCAGCACACGCGCGAGCACCATCGGTTCGTCCGCTCGTCACGCGAGCCAACGCACAGGATAATGCCCACGCTCTTCGGCACGCGCCCGTCGCGGGTGACCACCTGTCCACCGGTCGGTCCTGAGGCGTTGACCAGACGCTCTACCTCCAGTGTGGTGTACACGTTGGGATACTTCCCGTAGCCGTACTGGGGTATTCGGCGTGGGTCAAACGTCTGGAAGCCGGTGGCGATGATAATGGAACCCACGTGGATCTCTTCGTAGGTTTCCTTCTGCTCGAAATCGATGGCGCCGCGTTCCGCGCAGGCTTCCAGGCAGGCTTTCTTGCATTTGCCGGTGCGAAGCTGGATACAGGCTTCGGGGTCGATCACCACCACCTTGGGCGTTGCCTGCGGGAAGGGGATGTATATCGGCTTGCGCTTGCCAAGGCCGAGGTTGAACTCATCCTCGAACTTCGCCTCCCTAAACACGCAGGCATCGATACACTGCAAACAGCCGATGCACAGGTCCTCACGCACATAGCGCGGCTTGCGCTTGACGACCACTTTGAAGTCGCCCACCGAGCCGTCCACGCTGACCACTTCCGAATACGTCCACAGTGTGATATTCGGGTTTTCCTTCACCGCCGACATTTTAGGGGTGAGGATACATGCCGCGCAGTCCAGCGTGGGGAAGGTCTTGTCGAATTGCGCCATGTGCCCGCCGATGGTAGGCTCGCGTTCCACCAGATACACCTTCTTGCCGGCGTTCGCCACAGTGAGCGCGGCGTGGATGCCCGCGATGCCTCCCCCCACCACCAGCACGTCAGGGTTGACAGGCACGCGACGCCTCTCCAGCGGTTTGTGGAAATAGACGCGCATCACCGCGGCGCGCACCAG
>Ga0101941_1000438_pt1 | contig 73117 bp, 64 predicted proteins | sample DewCreD2012metaG_3_FD_75242 | JGI IMG/M metagenome (GOLD analysis project Ga0101941, IMG submission 75242) | Hot spring sediment bacterial and archeal communities from British Columbia, Canada, to study Microbial Dark Matter (Phase II) - Dewar... ... | reverse complement strand
TGCTCCTCTCTTCCCAGGGCATGTTTGGTCTCCTTTCGCGTTTACCAAATTTGCCCCGATTGTATCACAAAGTGTTACCCATGTCTCCGAACATGTGTTACCTATCTATCCGGTCTGTACACCCGGCGAGAGAGGGGCGCGGTTCCGTTCACGCTTTTCTCTTGCGAACCGGCTCTACTGCTCTTTCGCGCCGGCGGGCGGTATCAACTCTGGCACTTCGTTCTTGATAGGGGGAAGTGACTTCAGGAAGGCAAAAATCGCCTTCAGGTCTTCGTCGCTCATCTGGGCGTAGTTGTGCCAGGGCATGATGGGCGCGATGGGGCGTCCCTGTCCCCAGTGCTTACCGGAGCGGATGGTGTTGATGAACATCTGCTCATCCCAGACACCGATGCCTGTCTCGTCGTCCGGCGTAAGGTTCGCGGCAAAAGCAACCCCCCACGGACCCGCGAAGGCTGTACTCGTTGCCGAGATAGCCACATTCCATACCCGGGACAGGTTTGGTGGCGTCACCTTTTCCGAGGCAGGATGCCCGGATAGTCGGCGGCTCATATCGCGCTCGGGACCATTGGCTCCCATTTTAAAGGGGGTATGACAATCATCGCACCCACCAACAGTTACCAGATACTTACCGCGCTCCACCAGATTCGCCGGGGATTGCGTCTGTGCGCCGCTGCTTGTCTGTGTCTCTTTCGGCGGCTGTGCAGACTGGCATCCCGCTATCCATAGCATCGTACATATCGTTCCTGCCGTAGCCAACATGAGCCACCGGTCTCTTCTTGGGATTCTCATCGCTTTTCTATAACCTCCTGTTCGTCTTAGTTTCTTGCGAAAAAGCGAATTTTGCTGTTTATTATATCAAAATAATCGTAAAAATCAAAAAGCCGTTCACAGGCGGATGTTCAATGTGTAGACAGGGGGTTTTCGTGCTTCTTCCTACCCGCGCGTGCGATACGGGTCCAGACCATCGTTCGGATCAGCGTAAGGCAGAAGTTGCTTTAGCAAAGTCACGCGCTGTTGCAGCATCTCACGCCACTTCTTCAGGTCGGCAGAAGAGGGTGCAAAGGGCGCATCCACGTGGCAATTGAAGAGCATATCTGGCTGCAGTTCGTGGAGTAGCTGCAGGCAGAAATCGTAGCCAACGCCTTCGCCCAGCAGGTTGCGGTTAAAAGCGCAGTAGTCATCCAGGCCGGTTGGAGTCAGCGAATCACCGCAGAAGAAGAGGCGCGGTCCACGCCCTTCCACGAGCAAACCGCTATGGTACAGACTCTGCCCCGGAAAATGGTAAGCGGTTAGAGTGAACTCCTGCCACCGCCACGATTCGCCATGCTTCACCACACGGTCTACAGGAATAGCCCACGAGGAAAGGCATGGCAACCGCCAGGCATCAGGGTTGGACACTACCTGCGCTACCGATTCTTCGGCGATAACCGGACACCCGAACCGCTGACGAAACTGCGGGATAGCGTCTACGTGGTCGTCGTGATAATGAGTTATCCAGAGAGCGTCCACCGCCTCTATCTCACCTGAAGCCAGCCACCCTTCAATCTGGTGAATCACCTCTTCGCTACCGCAGTCCATCACCAGCAAGCGACCGCTCGCACTTTGCACCATCCAGCTGGTTCCTACGTGGCGCAGAAAGGGCGGAACAGGCAGAGAAGGAGCAACCGCTACCGGTTTGGCGGTGGGTGACTGTTCTTGCAGCAGGGTGGGGAAGTAGTGCCATAATGCCGAGGTGGAAAGGTAGTTTTCGTAAACCGCCTGCAAGCGAGCTTCCAGCAGGTCTATCGCGCCTTTGGGGTCGCGGATAACGTTGCCGTGCGAGGGAACAAGTACCGTTGCCCCTGAAGCCTCGATACGCCGCAGGCTGGCAACCACCTCGCGCCACGCGCTCATGAAGCCGTGGTAGTCGGTCAATCCGCCGAAGCCCTTTTGCAGGCTGTACAGGTCCAGAATCTTCCCTTCGTCGTATATCAGGTCGCCGCAGAAAGCGATGCGCTGTCCGTCCACGTCTACCAGATAGGTCATACTGCCGTCGGTATGTCCGGGGGTATGCAGGGCGGTGATACGGGCGGGCGCCCAGCGCAGGGTATCGCCGTCCATAAAAGTACGGTGTATCGGCACAGGCTCGGTGAGGACATTATGAGGACGAAAGTGATAAACATGCCAGCGGTTTTTGGAGTCGCTCCAGTAGGCGTTTACCTCCTCAAACAGCGCTCGTTCTGCCTCCGGTGCGCCTGTCCAGCCACCACCTGCCAGCACGCGAGACGTCCCGGCTGCCTGGTCATGGTGATGGTGGGTGAACAGTACACCATCCACCCAGCGAATGCCGCACTCATTCAGGGTATCCACTACCGAGCCATCACCCACGTCGATAAGCAAAGCCTCTTCACCACGATAGATAACACCGACGTTCACCGCGCCGCGGTAGATGAACAGGTGCTGGCTGATAGCGGTCAAAGTTGCAGACATAATAACCCCTTTCCCGTCCGTACTAACCCGGTACCATCATAACGAGAAAGCGGGAATGGAGTCAAGGCAAGGGATGGGTGCGGAGGGCTGTCCCGTACCGCGTGACGTATCGCCATCGGGGACAGCCCGTGTATTGTCCGAATACGGTGCGCGTTACGACGCGCGCCGGCGGCGTTTGTACACGAGCGACGCCAGCCCTGCTCCCAGCACCAGTAAGCCGCTCGGCTCCGGCACGGGGCGAAGAAGCTGCCAATCGTTAATGCTGATAACGGCGTCGCCTATGTACACCGCATCGTTCAGGTAAAGCTTGGCGGTGATGTACGAAGTGGGGGAGGGATTGCCGGTCACCTCGTACACACGATCGCCATACGCACCGACTACCAGCGGAGTGATGCCGGTTGCATCGCCTTCCAGATGGACGGTGAGGTCGCGCACCCAGATATTGCTGCCCGCATCGTAGTGGGTGGGGTCTACTACGTGAGCGCTGAGGTGTGTGCCCGATACCGTGCCCGGCACATTAACCGGGATGCCCGAAATCGTCAAGGGGATGACAACGTCGGTGACACTGCTCTGGGTGATGGTGAGTGGTTCGTTGTCCACGTTCACCGGATCACTGCCAAGAGGCGTGGTGAGCGTGCCATGCAGATTAAAGAGCCAATCGCTGCCTTCAAAGGTGTAGGCATGTGCTGACCGAGCGAGACAAACACTAACGACAAACACCACCGCAATGAACAAGCGTTTCATACTCCAGAAAAGCCTCCTTTCGGTGATATAAAATGCGTTGGCGACACCATGATAGATGCGGCAGGCAGGGAGAGTCTATACGGTAAATGAAATCGTGTTTACAAAACAGTAATAAAACCAGCAATTTTGCTGGGGAGTTGGAAGTGAATTATACCAACTCATGACGTATTTCGCTTTCGTCACCACAACTGCCATACCTATCACCCTCTTCCATTATACCTTACGCCTTCTGGGGTCCCACATATCACGCAAGCCGTCGCCGAGGAAGTTCAATGCCATCACCGTCAACGACAGCATCGTTGCCGGGTAAACCAGTAACATCGGGTGACTGCGCATCAGCTGGCGGGCATCGTCTATCATTCGTCCCCATGAGGGCAGAGGAGGTTGTGCGCCCAGGCCTAAAAAGCTTAACGCACTTTCTGCCAGCACGATTCCCGCGGAGTCTACCGTCACGGCAACGAGCACCGTCGGAAGCAGATTCGGCAGGACGTGACGCCACAGGATGCGAAAGTGGCTCAATCCGATGGCGCGGGCGGCTTCTACAAACTCCCGTTCACGCAATGCCAGCACCTGCGAACGCACCACCCGCGCCATGCCAGGCCAGCCGGTGAGTGCCAGCGCGATGAACACGTTGTGCAAGCCCGGTCCCAGTATCGCCACAACCAGTATCGCCAGCAAGATGTCGGGGAAGGCGAACATCATATCGGTAAAGCGCATGATAAGCGCGTCCCACCTGCCCCGAAAATAGCCTGCCAGCAAGCCCAGCGTGACGCCGATAAGCACCTCCAGCAGCTCCACCTGCAGTACCACCGTGAGCGACACCCGCGCCCCATACACCAGCCGGCTGAACACATCCCGCCCCAACTCGTCCGTGCCCAGAAGGTGTTGAGCAGAAGGCGGTTGCAACACAGCGGTGGCATCCTGCGCATCGTAGCGATAGGGGGCGATGGCGGGGGCGAACAGGGCTAATACCGCCATCAGGCATAGGTAGCCGAGCGGCACGAGCACAATCAGACGCGCCTTCCAGGTACGCCACATCAGGCGGAATCACCCCACGGATAGAGCAGTACCTTCCCGCAGTTACCCGTTAACTGCAGTTCCCAGGCGTCCTGTACGCGGCTCAGCGGAAATCGGTGCGTTATCATCTTATCCAGCAGATGTCCCATTGCGCGGATGGTCTGCATCATGCGAGGCGCGTCTGCCAGATTCCAGTGCCAGATGCCATGCACCATCAGCCCTTTGCGCAGCAAATCGTTGCTTACGTGCACGGTGAATTCACCGGCTTCTGCCACAAACGCCACCTGCCCGCGCCGACGCACGGCATTTATCATGAAACGCTGCGCCTCTGGAGTACCTGCGCATTCCACCGCTTTATCCACACCTTTGCCCCCCGTCAGGCTCAGAATCTGCTGCATCGCCGTGGGGTCGTTAGGGTCTATTGCTGCTATAGCGCCCAGATCCAGAGCCAGCTGCCGACGGTAGGGATGCGGTTCCACCGCGATGACCTTTGCACCGCGACACACCGCGTTGACCACTCCGCCCAATCCGACCGGTCCCATACCGGTGATGAGAACTGTATCGTAGGCGTTCACATTCAACCGTTGCATCGCACCGAAGGTCGGTCCCAGACCACAGCACGCCATGCTCGCGTGTTCATAAGACATGTCATCGGGTATGGGGATGAGCAGCCAGTCCTGCTTGAGGATGTACTGCGCGTAGGTTGCCGTACCTGCGCTGTTGCCGGTGAGGCGAAGAATGTCCAGATTGTTCAGGCAATACACGTAATCGCCCGCGAGGCAATATCCGCAGGTTCCACATGGGTACTGCGGCATCACTACCACGCGGTCTCCGACCTTGACTCTGCCCGGCTGGGCGACCTCCACTACCTCGCCCGCCGCCTCATGTCCCAGCACGTCGGTTGCGTGTCCGTCGCGGTAGAGCTTGTACTCCGTGCACATCGGTGTCACGTGGATTTTTACCACCACCACATCGCCCCATGCCCTGGGCGTCTCACGTTCCACCAGTTGCGCCTGTCGTTTGCCGGTAATTGCAGCGACTTGCATGGGATCTTCCTCCTTCAGTGCCCCCAATGAACGTGGGGTGCATACCTTTCCACTCCATCTATGAATGCACCGGTATTACCTGTATCTCCGCCCCCCATGATTTGAACGCCTCGTCATGCGACAGGATAATAATTTGCCTGTCTTGTGCCGCTTGTTCAATCACCTGCCGAATGTTCTCACGCCTTTCAGCATCGCAGTGCACGAAGCTGTCGTCGAAGATAAAGGGTATCTTCACCCTGTCGTTAAGGAAATCTGCGATAGCAAAGCGTGCTGCAAGATACAGCTGGTCTAGCGCCCCACGGCTCAGCTGCAACAGGTCCACCTCTTTCTCCCCCTCGTAAACTTGCAAGGCAAATTGTTCGTCCAGCTCCACACGACGCTTTGCGGTCGCTGGGGCAAACCGGGTGAAGTACTCGGTGATGAGTTGGGCAATCTGCTGTCGGTGGGTACGGTGAAACTCCTCCTTTGCCTCCTGTAGCACACGGTAGGCTTCGGTGAGTGAGTCCGCCTCGAACGCTAGTCTCTTTTGCTCTCTTTCCAGCTCCTCTATTTCCTCCTGCAGTTTGGCGATGTTGGCAATACCCCTTCCTTCCAATTGCCCGATTTCTCGTGCAACTTCATTCATCTGCTGTTGCACCTTGCTATGCTCAGAACGCTTCTGCTCGAGCTCCTCGATCTCTTGCTGCAGTTTTTCCTTCAGTTCTGCTACTTTATCTCCTTCTGTTTCTTCATGTGCTGGCTCTGGTGGCAAGTATGGGTGCTCGTCTACTAGACTGCGCCAATCAGACAGAATACTGGCGGCTTGATTATCAAGGTGTTGTTTTTCCTTTTCGAGCTGTTCTACTGTCTTATCGTGCAGAATACCCTTTAGTTGCGCCTCTTGCTCTGCTATACGTTGGCGCGACTTCGCGTAACGCTCTGCTCGCTCCTCCATCTGTTCCCAGAACTCCTTCGTTAGCTCTGACAACCGTTGCACCAGCTGCGCAAGAGGAGCGTCCTCGGGTGGCAAGTTCATCTCCTCCGCGAATATCTCGAATGGTGCGCGCCACTGGCGGCAGGGTTGGTTGGGTATTTCCTGCCACGAGACACCGAAGAACTGCGCATCTTCCGCGAGGCTCTGCTCTAACCGCTTCCTCTCGTCAACCAGTCCTCTGTACCCTTTATAATCTTGTGGCAAGTTATCTCCAAAGGCCCTCTCATAGGGACCCATCCGCGTCTTAAACTGTTTAATCTCTTCTTCGCAGTGTCTAACCCGCTCCTTCGCCTCTTTCACGGAGTGTTCAGGAGGTAAGGCGTTTTCCATTTCCTCCAGTTGTTTCTGCATATTATCCCTCTGCCGTACTTTCTCAAGCAACGTACCAAGCGCTACACCCTTCTCCTCGGCAAAAGCACCAAGCTGCTCATTAATTTGCTCCAATTCTCGCTCATATTCTGCCAGTGCACTCTCATAGGAGCGTTGCGCTCGTTGTGTTTCCGCTCGGTAGACGAGTAGGGCTATACCGGAAGCGAGTATCGCCAGCAGAACACCGAGGCCTACCCATCCGGCCCAGGTTGTTATGACCAGCAGCACCAGGCCAACAATACCCATGGCTACGGCGGGTTTGATGTTGGGGGGTAGAGGCTGAGGAGCAGGCTTGTCCATCAACTCAATCTTCCGGCGAATGGCATCTTCGGGTATCTGCGCCAAACTGCCAAACTCTTCTTCATACTGCCTTCTCGCTAGCTCGTATCGTTCCCGCTTCTGCTGGAGTTGCTCGAGATTGCCCCGTTCTTGCTGAAGGTTTGTCTCTCTTTGCATCTTCTCCGTTTCGTAGCGTTCCAACAGCCGCTTGTCTTCCTCAGAAGCATCCTCAAAGAGGCGGTACTTTTCGTCTATCTGTTTGTCAATCTCCCTGAGCTTGCTGCGGTGCTCTTGCAGCCGTTGCCAATTACGAAGCAACTCGTGGGCAGAGTTCTCCGCGTCACGCACGGACTGTTGCGGATCGGAACTGCGCTGGCACCAGCTAGGGTACTTTTTCATCTCCTCCTGTGCCTGCTGTATGTTTTGTTGAACCTGTCGTGCCTTCTTGAGAATACTGCTGATTTCGTTCTGCTTGCTCAATATGTCTTTGTAGTCTCTATAATATTCCAACCACTGCTTAGAGGTGTCAATCTTGCTCTCAAGTTTTTTCATCTCCTCAGTAAGCTCGCCTTGTCGCTTCTGCAGGCGTTCTCGTTCCTGTTGTTTCTGGTGCAGGTTGCGAGCCAAGCCCTCGCTTTCACACAGCAGCTTCTGCCTACACTCAACCTTGGATTTTGCCTCCTCAAGCTTCCCGGCATTGTGTCCATTTCTCGGGGTTAATCCCCTATCACCAGTATAGCGTGTGACTTGCTTCGCCTGTTCCACAATCTTTTTGATCGCCTCATCGCAAGTGTCCCCCCCGGATAGCAGAGCCTGTATCTCCCGAGATAAAGAAGAGCCATCAGGAAGCAGTTGCGGCAAGCAGAAAGTGTTCTCAAAAACCTGCCTACTGGTAATCCCTCCGAGCAGCTTTCTCATTACCACATCAACAACTGGGGTAGGCTTCCGTGCGCGGGGGTTATGTGTGTACTCACCTAACCTTTGCCATTCGCCTCTGTCATTTTGAACCAACGGCTCTATTTTGTTTTTGGGGAAAGTTCGCTTTAGAAGCCACCCTTTACCATCTTGGTCTAGTTCTACTTCGCCTGCAAATCGGTCGTGGGGATACCAGGACTCAAACCGTTCTATGCGAAAGTCCTTGGGGCCTTTGCTCCGCTCCAGCCCGAACAGTACCGCCTCGATGCCCGCTACAAGTGTAGACTTGCCGCCCTCGTTGGGAGCGATGTACACGTTGATACCATCATGGAAGCACACCTCTACAGGTTGGGCATACCGCCCAAATCCTTCTAGACGCAGCTTTCGGAACCGGATACTTGCCACTCTCAATCACCTCCTCCCACACCTAAAGCCTCCAGACCGAGTAGCAACGCTCGCTGGTACCGTTTACGCTTTTCTTCATCGTTGCCAGATTCCCGTATCTTCTCCTGCATTTTGCGCACGAAAAGCGCTCGGATTGTTCGCCCGTCCGCCAACTGGTTCAGCAACTGCTCGGAGAAACCTATCGTCTCGTCGACCACCTCCACGTAGCGGCAACAGTTGCCGACGTCGGTCTTTAGACGCTCCGTGGAAATCGGAAAAGGTGCAAAACCTTTCAGTACTATCTGCATCAAGGATTGTGAATGGCTCTGGGCACACTGGACGCAGTGATGCAGCAACGCCTCATAACTATCATATGCCGATGTTTCCACCTCTTCACGGTGCCACTTGGGCACACTGGCATCTATTTTATCAATCCGCGTTGTGCCGTCAACTAACGTAATCAAGCTGAAGGAGCCCACACCTGGATCGGAAAACCCCTTTCCTGCAACCATGCCGGGGTAGTAAGCAACAGCATCTCCCAAATCGTAACGTTTCGAGGTGTGGATATGTCCCAGCGCGATGTAGCGGTAACCTGACCGTGCAAGGGCGTCTTTGTCAAGGGGTAAGCTTCTTTCGTTGTTGAACAAGCTGTCTATCGTGCCATGCAACACCGCGATGGTTACGCCATCACCCGGAGCCTCGGGGAACTTTCGGAGCGGTTGAGAGACGTCTGTATACCCTGCCGTGTACGCCATCGATACGATATGCAGCTGCGTATCGCCTATGGTAAAGCTATGGACAATCTCTGGCATCGGATTGGTAACCAACAAACCAGGCCATCGGTCGCGGTACTTGCGGTAAACAGAGTCGTGATAGGTGTATTCGTCGTGGTTGCCGGGGACAGTAATGAGGAGTGTTCCCCCATGCTGGAGACGATTCAGGCTTCGGAGCACGTTTTCTACTAGAGGTTCGGGAGGCTTGTAGTCGTCGAAGAGGTCTCCCGCCATGAGCACAAGGTGAACCTGACGCTGTATCGCAACATCGACAGCTTGTTCCAGTACTTTATCGCGCTCCTCAAAAACCTCGGAAGGTACATCGGGCTGGCTGGGGCGATAGCCCAGGTGCAGGTCTGCCAGATGCAGGATACGTAACACACTAACCACCCCCCTCACACGACTCCTGAGCCAGATAGCCAAACGCAATAACAATCGGCGAAATGTTTCGCTTACCGAAGCCGATTCTCCTGCACCCATAGAACTGAAACCACGGACTAACCTCCTCGCTATCATGCGCACACACGTAACAGGGAAACGCGGATTCCGCCACCAGCATTAACCTTCTTAATCACGGAACCTTACTCTCGGATCCAGACGTGTGTACAAAATATCCACCACTAGATTGACCATAATAAACAGAAACGCGAACAACAGCGTCGTTGCCTGTATGACGGGATAGTCGCGACGCAGGATGGCTTCGATGGATTTATAGCCCACGCCCGGCACCGCAAACACGGTCTCCACAATGAACGACCCCGTTAACAGATAGCCGAAGGCGTTGCCGATAACCGTGACCACAGGTAACAGGGCGTTGGGCAGGGCGTGCTTCAGGATAACGGCGCGTTCGGGAACGCCCTTCGCGCGGGCGGTGCGGATGTAATCCTGCTGAAGCACTTCCAGCATCGAGGTACGGGTGAACCGCGCAATGCTAGCCGATGGACGCGCCGCCAGCACCAGCACGGGCAACACCAGATACTCCGGCGCTCCCCAGCCCGCTACAGGCAACCATCCCAGCTGCACGGAAATCAGCAGTATCAACAACGTCGCCAGCACGAAATTGGGCACGGAGATGCCCAGCACCACACCCGTCATGCTCAGTCGGTCCGGCAGGCGATTATGCCATACCGCTGCCACGATGCCCGCCGGAACGCCAACCACTACCGCCAGCAGAATCGCCAGTACCGCCAGTGTTGCGGTTGCCGGAAAAGATTCCCGAAGGATGTCGCCCACCGGACGCCGGTTATAGAGAGAGATTCCAAAGTCGCCCTTCAGCGCGTTCCATACGAAACGCCCATACTGCACGTACCAGGGCTGGTCTAACCCCAGCTCGCGGCGCACCTGTGCTACCGTCTGCGGGTCAGAGTGTTCGCCCAGAATCATGCGGATAGGGTCGCCCGGCGCAAGGAAGCCCATGATAAAGGTCAGGAAAGAGATAAGCAACAGGGTAGGTATCGCCTGCAATAGCCGCGACAGGATATACCGCGTCATCCTATATCCACCCCTTGCGCTTAAAGACGTACCACTCCACCATGCCCACCAGCACCATCATTGCCCCCGCAAACGGATACCCTGCCTTCCACTGCAGTTCGGGCATGTGTGTGAAGTTCATGCCGTAGATGCCCGCAATCAGCGCGGCGGACATCAGGATGGTGGAGATCACCGTGAGGATACGCATCACCTCGTTCAACCGGTTGGAGACAACGGACAGGTGCGCATCCAGCACACCTGCCAGAATGTCGCGGTTGAGGTCGGCGAGTTCCGCGATGCGCAGGGTGTGGTCATACACGTCCTGCAGATAGGGAACTATCTCGTCGGGGATGATTTCCATGTCATGGCGCAGCAGGGCGTTGAGGATGTCGCGCAAAGGGGTGATGTGCTGGCGCAGCTCCAGCAACCTGCGCTTCACCTGCAGAATGTCCGCTACCTGCACACCGGGGTGACCGGTAAAGATGGCGTCTTCCAGTTCGTCCGCCTTCTCCTCCAGCGTATCGCCGATGGGGAAATACTCATCCACAATGGCGTCCAGCAGAAGATGTAGCAGGTGCGCGGGTGTTTTGCCCACCCGTTCCGGCTGGGCGGTCCAGCGTTCGAACCAGTGGTCCACAAGCGGTACCGGCCTGGTATGCACGGTCACGAGGAAATGCCTGCCCAGAAAGAAGCCCACCTCGCTGTAGATTTCCTCACCATCCTGTTGTTGCACCGCGTGCGCCGCCAGAAAGAGCACCCCGTCGTATCGCTGCAGGGCAGGACGTTCGTAGGGGCTGAGGGCGTCCTCCACCGCCAGTGGGTGGAAACCGAAACGCTGGATAAGCAGGTTTGAGGTAGCAGTTACGTCATGAGCGGTAACATCCACCCATAGCACGCCCAGATTGCGCTCGAACGCCTCACTCATGGACGCTTCGTCCAGCAGGGCAGGCTGATCAGGCGGGAGCCATTGCACCGCTTTCAGATGGTAGGGAACTATCTGGTCTGCTTTTGCCATCACGCTCACAGCAGTCTCCCGCCGCTTTCTACGGAAGAGGTCCGGCGCGGTACGACGACAACTGTTTCCGTTCCCTGTTCAGAGAAGACCGGCTCTGCTCCTACCGCCTCTTTGACCAAGCGCATCGCCCGCCGCACACCGTTACCCGTGTCGGTCACCAAGCCCGCGCGTCGGAAGAAGGTATAGATGTGTGGGTTGCGCAATACGTGTGCTAAACCTGCCTTGACCATCTCCACTGTCACCGAGTTAGGCAGACCGCCCGGGCTGTGCACCTCTATGCGGTCATCCAACACGAACACGCGCACTGGAGATGAGAGGGTGTAGTCACGATGCACAAGGGCGTTGACGATGAATTCGCGCAGCGCTTCCTCGGGTATCTCTGGCTGTGTTTCCGGCTCAAACCCGTGTATGCGGTGTGGGGAAGGCAGGTAAATGCGCAAAAAACGCGCCGTGTCTTCCAGCTGGTCGAATAGGTTACCCTCAACAGACTTCGCATCAGATGGGGGAGAAGAGGTATCGGTGCCCGGGATACGCGCCACGCTCACATAGGCGTAAGGCAGAAAACGTTGAGGTTCGCGCCCGAACAGTAGCATGCCACCTACGGTAGGGTGTACTTTGCCCGCGTGATGCTGTAATAACGACCAGTTCAGCATCATTTGCTCATCGTCCACCTCTACCTCACCGACAACCACTTGGCGAAACCGTGCGAAGGCAGGGAAATCTATGTCTTTGGTGGTCGCTTTGAGCACCAGTGTATCCTCAAAAAACAGGCTTTCCACCGCCTGGAATAGTCGTTGCAGTTCCTGCCTGGTGGCTCGCCGTCTTCCTGTGGTAGTGCGGATGAAATAGTCACCGCGTCGTGTGCGGTATGGACGCATCTCTCCCTTTGCCACATGCACCACTACCACCAGTCCTTCCGGTGTGGAAACCGTCTCCTGCGCCACGGTGATCGGCGGTTCGCAGTTCTGATAAGCCACATTGTCCACCTGGCGCATGAGCGAGTCCGCTTCGCTTACCCCCACTATGTGGCGTTCATCATCCACTCCAAAAATGATCTCACCCCCGTCTGTGTTTGCGAAAGCAACTAGCTCGGCAGCTATATCGTCTGGATGAACCGGAGCTGCTTTGAACTCCGTGTGGATGTCCTCACCCGACTCTACACGCTGGCGTAGGGATTCTGCATCCATCGGACTAGCCCTTCTCCATGAAAGTGTGCATCCGTTTCAACACTTTTAGGGCGTTCCTGTATGTTATTTTATCATACACCTCTTGCGAGATGTCGCCGACCGCGAGGCGTTCTTTCAGGTAGCTCAGGTGCGGCATCCGCCCCTCCTCGTCGGCGAAACACACGTCGGTGCCGAACATCAGTTTATCCTGAAACTCGTTCAGGAAGCGCACGCCGTAGACGGGATCGCGTGTGAGGGCGTTGTAACCGCTACCAGCTGAGATGTCGGCATACATGTTGGGGAAGTCGCGCAGCAGTTTCTGTACCATGCCCTCTCCGCGAACCGGTCCCTTGGGATAGCCCAGCAGGTCAGAGGCGGTAGCATCTGCGCTGATTTGCGCCCAGAAGCCCGGTCCATGCCCGATGATGACCGTATCTGGAGCCCGTTCCAGCAAATTCAACAGGTGCGGAGAACCCGGCTCGTCTATCAAGCCGTACTGCCCCTCGCCGACGCCGGTGGCGTGGATGGTCACCGGAAACTGCCACTCGCCGCACTGCCGAAACAGGTTGACCACACGCGGGTCGTCGTAAAACAGGTTTGCGCCAATCTCGCCGATCCCCACGCAACCCATCTCCACAAACCGCTCAAATAGCCAGGAGAAATCGGTTTTGTCGGTGTTGCCTCCCCAGCGCGGGTCCACGTTGCCGAAAAGGATGATACGGTCGGGATAACGTTGCCCGCTGCGAATCTGCGACAGCATGTCCGGCTGAGGCTGAAACAGTCCGGGAAACTGCAAGCCCTCTGGCGAGGCAGGCCACGGTAGCAAAACCGCCCTGTCAATGCCCTCATCATCAAGGCGGGCGATGAGGTCTTCCATTGTGATGGGCTTGCGGCGCATGTTACTGAGGGCGCGCAGGTCGCCGATATGAGTGTGCATGTCGATAATCATTCTTTGGGTACCCCCATACCCAGGTGGTACATGGTAAACGCCAGCACATCCGCCTCCTCTTCGATAATCAGCGAGGTTGGCTTGCCCGCGCCGTGTCCGGCACGAGTCTGGATGCGTATCAACACCGGGGCGTCGCCCGCCTGCACCTCCTGTAGCCTTGCGGCGAACTTGAGGGAGTGCGCAGGCATCACACGGTCATCGTGGTCGCCGGTGGTGACCAGCGTGGCGGGGTAGCGCACACCGGGCTTCAGATTGTGCAGGGGCGAATAGGCGTACAGCACTTTGAACATCTGCGGGTCATCGCTGGTGCCGTAGTCCTCTTTCCACGCCGAGCCGATGGTAAACTTGTGGTAGCGCAGCATATCCATGACACCCACTGCAGGCAACGCCACCGCAAACAGGTCAGGACGCTGGCACATGACCGCTCCTACCAGCAATCCACCATTAGAACCGCCGCGAATAGCCAGCTTGCGCGGACTGGTGTAACGATGGTCTATCAGGTACTCCGCCGCGGCAATAAAGTCGTCAAACACGTTCTGTTTGCGCTCTTTCGTGCCTGCCTGATGCCACTCCTCGCCGAACTCGCCTCCGCCGCGCAGGTTGGGTACCGCCAGAACACCACCCTGTTCCAGCCACACCAGGTTACTGACGGAAAAATAGGGTGTGATCGAGATGTTAAAGCCGCCGTATCCGGTGAGCAGGGTGGGGTTCTCACCGTGACGCTGTAAGTCTTTGCGGTGGGTGATGAACATCGGCACGCGCGTACCGTCCTTGCTGCGATACCATACCTGCTTTGTCTCGTACTGCGAAGGGTCTAACCCCTCTATCCGGGGTGCGTGGAACAGGGTGCTTTCGCCGGTACGGGTGTCGTAGCGATAGATAGTATAGGGGTACACAAACGAGGTGAAGCCGTAGAAGAACTCTTCCTGACTGCGCCTGCCGACGAATCCACTGCACGTGCCCAGCGTAGGCAGGGGTATCTCCTTCACAAACTCGCCTTTCAGGGTGTAGATACACACTCTGCTGGTCGCATTGTGCAGGGTGACCACCGCCATCTGTTTGCCCATCAGGGTCACCGCCTGCAGAGTGTCCTCGCCTTCGGGCAGGATAGTTTTCCAGTGCGCCTTGTCGGGCTGACGCAGGTCTATCGCGACCACCTTACCGCGCGGGGCGTCGAGGTCGGTGCGGAAGTAAAAGAGCGTGCCGTCGTTGCCCAGGAACTGGTAAGACGCCTCAAACCGGTCTATCAAGAACTGCACCGGCGACTGTACTGCCGGCTGGTTGGGGCGTTGCAGGTCTATCACCGCTATCAGGTTCTTGGGTCCTGCCTCGGTGACTTCGATAACCGCGTAGCGTCCGTCCTCGCTCACCACGACGGAAAACCGCCATTCGGGTTTATCTGGTCGTTCGAGGATGAGCAGGTCCTCCGACTGCGGCGTGCCAAGGCGATGGTAGTACAGCTTCTGATTCAGGTTGGGATGCCACATCGGGTTGGCGTCTCTGGGCGGCTCCGGATAACGGCAGTAGAAGAAGCCCTTGCCGTCCTTTGTCCATGCGATGCTGGAGAACTTCACCCACTGCAGGTCATCGGACAGGTCTTCACCGGTCTCCACTGAACGCACCCTGATGCGCTGCCAGTCGGAGCCGGCGTCGGATAACCCGTATGCCAGCCAGCGTCCGTTCTCCGAGACCGACACGTTCGAAACCGATACCGTGCCGTCGGGCGAGAGCAGGTTCGGATCGAGCAGCACACGCGGTTTGCCCGTTAGCGTCGGCTGCCAGTAGAGCACCGCCTGATTTTGCAACCCATCGTTCTTGAAGTAGAAGTAGCGCCTGCCTCGCTTAAAGGGGATGCCGTACCGGGCGTAGTTCCAACGCCGGGTGAGAATACGCCTGAGCGGCTCGCGATGCGGCAGGTTGCGCAAGTAGGGCAGGGTCAGTGCGTTTTGCGCCTCTATCCATGCCTTCGTTTCGGGAGAGTCGGTATCTTCCAGCCAGCGGTACGGGTCGGGTACAGGCGTACCATGGTAATCATCTACAACATCCGCTTTACGAGTGGGCGGATATGGCAGAGGTTGTGCTATTACCTCTGTGACCAGCAGTGCCATCAGCAGAATAAGACAGACCTCTATCAATCCCGCAGACATCATACACTGTACCTCTTCCTGAGTGACATCTTGGATGTATTATAAGCGCAAAAGAGGAAAATGTAAACGATTTGGATGCAGGGAGGGGGTACGCCTTCATCATGCATTTCAATGGTGGGACGGCATTTGGATGGCGAACCCCACCGCAACAGCCAGGCAGGAGACTCGCCCTCCAGCTGCCCTTCACCCAGCTCCCGCCTCCTTAGAGGACTTCCTCTTTCCCACAGGGTAAAATAAGGTTACCCGGTAAACAACAGCGAGGCACGGAAGTATGAATGTCCATCAGACCGATTTTGTCGTGATTGGCAGCGGGATTGCGGGGCTGACCTTCGCGCTGCGTGTGGCGGAACAGGCAGAGGTGGTGGTTATCACCAAGAAGGAGCGCAGCGAATCCAACACCAACTACGCACAGGGAGGCATCGCCGGAGTACTGTCGCCGGAGGATACTTTTGACCTGCATATTCAGGACACGTTAAACGCTGGTGCAGGGTTGTGTCACGAGGACGCGGTGCGCGTGCTGGTGCAGGAAGGCCCGCGCCAGATTCGACGGTTAATCGAGCTGGGAGCGCGCTTCGACATGGAGCGCGATGCGCAGGGCAACCCTGTGCTGGCTTTAGGACGCGAGGGAGGGCACTCACGCAACCGCATCGTGCATTACGCCGACCAGACGGGTTGGGAGATCGAGCGCACCCTGCTGGAAGCCACACGCCACCATCCGCGCATTACCATTCATGAGCACTTCTTTGCGTTAGACCTCATCATCCGCAATGGGGAGTGTGTGGGCGTTTGGGTGCTCAACACCCATTCTGACGAACCGGAAGCGTTTTTCGCGCGGGCGGTGCTTCTGGCAACGGGCGGTTGCGGGCAGGTCTATCCACACACCACCAATCCGCCTATCGCTACAGGTGACGGCATCGGCATGGCGTGGCGGGCGGGCGCGTGCATCGCCAACATGGAGTTCATGCAGTTCCACCCGACCACCCTGTACCACCCCGGAGCGCGCAGTTTTCTCATCTCCGAGGCGGTGCGTGGCGAGGGGGCAATCTTACGCCTGCCAGACGGCACACCGTTCATGGAGAAGTACCACCCAATGAAAGACCTCGCGCCGCGTGATGTGGTTGCCCGCGCCATCGACGCGGAGACAAAACGACTGGGCATCCCGTGTGTGTATCTGGACATCACGCATCGCCCCGCGGAGTTCCTGCGCCAGCGATTTCCCGTCATCTACAGCAGGCTGGAGAGCGTGGGCATCGATATGGCGCGAGAGTGGATACCCGTGGTGCCCGCCGCGCATTACATGTGCGGTGGCGTGCAGACCGACCTGTACGGCAGAACCTCTATCCCGCGTCTCTACGCTGCCGGGGAGGTTGCCTGCACGGGGGTGCACGGCGCGAACCGTCTCGCCAGCAACAGCCTGCTGGAGGCGCTGGTGTTTGCGGACCGCGCCGCCCTTCACGCATGTGATGCCGGCTGGAGCCAACCGCCGACCGATTCTGTGCCCACGCTGGAAGCCATCGCGCAGGCGGGTGGTGTATCGGAGGAGGCGGAACAGGAGGGCGTCCGTCGCCGATTGCATGAGGTAATGCATCAGAAGGTGGGCATTGTGCGCAAGCTGGCATCGTTAGAAGAGGCGGCACAGCAACTGCAGCTCATCGCTCAGCAGGCTCAGGCAGCCATGCAAAAAGAGCCTCACCGTGTGGAAGCGTGGGAGGACTGGAATCTCGCTATCGTCGGCAATCTCATCGTGCAGTGCGCCCTGCGCCGACATGAGAGCCGCGGGTTGCACACCCTGGTAGACTTTCCCGAAAGGGACGATGTGAACTTCAAGCGCGATACGGTGTTGTGCAGAACGGACCTGGGTTAGTGCGCCTCTTCCAGATCCCATACAAACATCTTCAGGGGCAGATGCCTTGCGCTGCGCTGTTTGCGCAGAGCATCTAACCCCTCACGAATGTTCGGCACGCAGTCGGCAGGTACAGCACACAGGATAACGCTGTTTAAGCCGGGCCATATCGGCGTGTTCTCACGTGGTCCGCTTTCTCCCTTGCCGGTAGCGTCATGTAAAACAGTATATCCCGGTGCCCCCGCTTCGTTGATTATCTCCGTCACCCGCGCAGTCACACCCGCATCGCATACAATCAGCACCATCTGCATTTCCGCCATTGCTGCGCCTCCCGGAAGGTGTCAGGGCGAACCTCCTGATGAGCCAGCCCACCCCAGCCCTCCCCGTCCACGGGGAGGTCGGGTAGGGGACGATTCCGTACGGCTCAGCAGGAGATCGCCCTCCAGACAGACATGTTACACGTCCTGCAACGAGCCGGACAGGTACGCCTCGTACGCAGTGAGGTCCAGCAGTCCGTGTCCGGACAGGTTGAACAAGATAACCTTCTTTTCGCCTGCCTCACGTGCCTGGATGGCTTCGTCTATCACGGCGCGCACCGCGTGAGCCGACTCGGGCGCGGGGATAACCCCCTCCGTGCGGGCAAAGGTCACTGCCGCCTCGAACACCTTCGTTTGCGGGTAGGCAACCGCCTCAATTAGCCCCAGCTTGTAAAGGTGGCTTACCAGCGGCGCCATGCCGTGATAACGCAAGCCGCCGGCGTGAATCTTGGGCGGCATGAAGTCGTGCCCCAGTGTGTACATCCAGAGCAGGGGAGTGGTCATCGCGGTGTCGCCAAAGTCGTAGCGCAGTTCACCCTTCGTCATCGATGGACATGCGCTCGGCTCGACCGCCACCACGCGATACTTCTTGCCCTCGGTGATTTTCTGGCGCACGAAGGGGAACGCCAGACCGGCGAAATTGCTTCCACCGCCCACACAGCCCACTATCACGTCCGGCTCCTCACCTGCCATCTCCATCTGCTTGATGGACTCCAGTCCGATGACGGTCTGATGCATACAGACGTGGTTCAGCACGCTACCGAGTGAGTACTTGGTGTTTTTCGAGCGCACCGTGTCCTCTATCGCTTCGCTGATGGCGATGCCCAGGCTACCCGGGCAGTCGGGGTCTTCCTTCAACAGTTTGCGTCCGTATTCGGTGTTTTCGCTGGGGCTGGGGTAGACGGTCGCGCCCCAGGTTTCCATCATCATCTTGCGGTAGGGCTTCTGGTAGTAGCTCACCTTCACCATATACACGGTGCACTCCAGACCGAACAACCGGCACGCCAGCGATAGCGCGGAACCCCATTGCCCTGCGCCTGTCTCCGTTGCCAGACGCTCGATGCCGGCCACCTTATTGTAGTATGCCTGCGCGACGGCGGTGTTCGGTTTATGGCTGCCGGCGGGGCTTACGCCCTCGTACTTGTAGTAGATGTGCGCCGGTGTTTGCAACGCTTTCTCCAGCCTCACCGCACGCAGGAGAGGGGTTGGACGCCACAGGGCATACACCTCCCGAACCGGTTCCGGTATCTCCACCCACCGGTCGGGGCTGAACTCCTGCATCACCAGGCTCTCGGGGAAGATGGCAAGCATATCGTCCGGCTTGATGGGTTGCTGAGTAGCCGGATGCAGAGGTGGTGGCAGCGGCTCCGGTAAATCGGTAAGGATGTTATACCAGTGTGTCGGGATGTCCGCCTGACTCAAAGTAAAATGCGTCGTTGTACTCACGTGCATTCCTCCTTGCTTCTCACTTGCGCATCATTATATTGGGTTTACGCGATTTCGTCAAATGACGAATCGCAGACTGAAGCCTGCGGCTACGGCGACGGCTTTTGTTCCTCCTTCGGAGGTGTTGCCGGTTTCTCGGGCTCGCCCTGCAGGATTTGTCGCAGCTTTTGCTGTTGCTCTGGCGTCAGGATTTTATTCACCTTTTCATCCATCTGTTTGCGCAGCTCCGCCAGCTTTTGCTTTTTCTGCTGCTCGCTCCAGCCGTTCTCCTGTGCCTGTTTTTCAATGGCGCGGATACCGGCGCTTTGCTCACGCATTACCTCCAGCAGCTGGCTGCTCTGCTCCTCCGTGAGCTTCAGGGCTATAGTGAGCCTGTCTACCAGCATCGCCTCCGGGTCCAGATGGCGCAATTTCTGTAACTGCTGTGGCGTCAATACGGACTCCAGCTTCTTCTGCAGGCTCTTGCGCAGCTCGCGCAGCTTCTGCTGTCGCTCTTTCGGCTGCAGCTTTTGCTGAAGTATTTCGCCGTAGCTCTTGTTGTGCTCGGCAAAGAGCTGGCGTACTTTCTGCTCCTGCTCAGGGGTCAGCACCAGAAGCCTCGCCAGCATCGCCACGGGCGGGAGCGCGGGGTCTGGCGCCGCAGTACGGGTGAACGGTTGCGATGCCTTCGCACCAGCAGGCTGTTTTGGCGGCTCCTGGGCGGACGACATCGGGCTAAGCACGGTAATACCGATGATAACAGCTCCTATCCATCGTGACACTCTCATGAGTAACCTCCTTCCGAAAGGGAAACCAACGTCACAAGGCTAAGTGTATCATACAACAGGTATTGTGACAACCGCAAGAGATACGGGGAAAATGTGATGCGCGTGGCTTACTTCGACTGCTTTTCGGGCATCTCTGGCGATATGGCTCTGGGCGCACTGCTCGGCGCGGGGGCACCGGAGCAGACCCTGCAAGAGGTATGGCGCAGTTTACCCCTGCAGGGCTGGAGCTATCATATCGAGAAAACGACCGTCAACGGGATAGAGGCGATAGACGTAAGTATCCGCTCCGATGAGGAGCAACCTCACCGCCATTTGTCCGACGTGCTGGAGATTATCGAGCAAAGCACAGCATCGGCGCAGGCAAAGGAGTGGGCAGGCAGGGTGTTCCATCGGCTGGCAGAGGCGGAAGCACAGGTGCATGGCACAACGGTTGAGCAGGTGCACTTTCATGAGGTAGGGGCAGTGGACGCCATTGCGGATATTCTCGGCGTGTGCGTATTGCTGGACGCGCTCGGCGTCGATGCGGTCGAGTGTTCGCCTCTGCCGATGTCGCGCGGGTTCGTGAAGGCGGCGCACGGGGTGATACCGGTTCCTGCGCCGGCGGTGCTGGAGCTGCTCAAAGGCGCGGAGGTCGTCCCCGACGACGCCGTGCAGGGCGAGACGGTTACGCCCACAGGAGCGGCTCTCATGGTCACGCTGGCGAGACGCTTTGGCGGATTTGCTCGCATGAGGATAGAGCAGGTGGGCTACGGCGCGGGCAAAAAACGGTTTGAAGCGCGCCCTAATCTGTTGCGAGTAGTTGTTGGCGAGATGGTGCCGGATTTGCCCGCCCAGGACACCGTGCTGATTGAGGTCAATCTGGACGACATGAACCCGGAATGGTACACCCCGGTGCAACAGAAGCTGTTTGAGGCAGGCGCGCTGGATGTGTATTACAGCCCTATCACCATGAAACGAGGACGCCCTGCCACGCAGCTGAGCGTGCTGTGCGAGCCGGGCAGAGAGGTGGCTTTGCTGGAGACCCTTTTCCGGGAGACCACCACCTTCGGCGCGCGCTTTAGCCGATGGCAGAGGCTGTGTCTGGAGCGGCGCTGGGAGACGGTGCACACGCGCTACGGAGAGGTGCGCATCAAGATAGGCATCTGGAACGGCAGGGAGATGACTGCTTCGCCTGAATACGCCGACTGCGCGGCACGTGCAGAGGAGCATAGCGTGCCCATCAAGGAAGTATACACGGAGGCGGAACGAGCGTATCGGAACAGGGCATCATGAAGGAAGCGAATCGGCTACAGGGTATCGTCATCCGCGCCAGCGCGGGGAACTATACGGTGTTTCACAATGGACGCGAAGTGCTCTGCACCCTGCGCGGCAACCTGAAGAAGGAGCTGGTGATGACCGAAAGCGCCAGCCGCGCTCCGCGCGTAATCCAGGCAAAACGCAAACGGCTGACCAACCCTGTGGCAGTGGGCGACACCGTGTGGTTCCACTATACCACGTCACATCAGGGGGTCATCACGGAGGTGGAACCCCGTCGCTCCGCGGTGGTGCGTTTTATCCCCCGAACGAAAGAGGTTCAGGTTGTCGTCGCCAATATCGACCTGCTGCTGATTGTCTTCTCGGTGCTGGAGCCACGCTTAGACCCCTGGCAGCTGGACCGCTTCCTCGTGGCGGCGTATGCGAACGGACTGCACCCCCTCATTGTCGTCAACAAGTGCGACCTGCCCATCGAGCCGCAGACCGAGAACCACTTGCAAGTGTACAGCAGCGCGGGATACGAGGTAATTCGCGTCAGTGCCACACGTGGCGATAACATCGACCTGCTGCGCGAACGGCTGCGTGGGCAAATCTCAGCGGTGTGTGGTCCCTCTGGGGTCGGCAAAAGTAGTATCCTCAACGCTTTGCAGCCCGGCCTGGGGCTGAGGGTAGGGCAGGTCAGCGAAACGACGCACAAGGGCAGGCACACCACCACCCTCGCGCAGCTGATACGCATGGGCGAAGACAGCTGGATTGCCGATACGCCCGGAATGCGCAATCTTGAGCTGTGGGCTGTGGATGCTCAGACGGTGTGGGAAGCCTTCCCGGAGATACGCCCGTACCTGGACAAGTGCTATTTCCCCGACTGTCAGCATGATACCGAGCCCGATTGCGCGGTCAAAGAGGCTGTGGAGGAAGGGAAGATAGACCGGCGCCGCTATGAGAGCGCGCTGTCGCTGGCGAAAGAATCTGCAGAATCCGGGTAGAACCACCGCGCCTCACGCTCGATGCGTCGGGCAAAATGTGTTTCCGTCAGCATCTTCTGCCACTCGGCTTCTGTATATACCAGCAGGTCTGTGGAAAGGGGCAAGTCGGAGGTGTCAAAGTGGTGCGCCCTTTCAATGAACGGTATCGCTGTTTCTCGCAAGATAATCACGAGGTCGATATCGCTGCCGACCCCCCAATCGCCGCGCGCATACGAGCCAAACAGCCCTATCCTCACCACAGCAGGATACCGGGCGAAAACGTGCTCAGCCCATGCCTGTACCGCCAGATGAACGGTCTCGGCATTGAGCCATTTGAGCACGGGCGAATTCAAGGATCTCAAGGGAAGGCGTTAGCCCCCCTGTAGTCCCCCCGCAGGCAGGGGAGGCGTTAGCCCCCCTGTAGTCCCCCCGCAGGCAGGGGGACAGCTATACCTCCCCGCGTGCGGGGAGGCAGGGTGGGGCTACATATTTCGGCTCACCAGGAGGTTCGCCCTCCTGAGGGGAAATGCCAGGAGGGATGCGCTCCGTCGCAACCTAAAAGCGGAACCCCCATCCTTCAAACAGTTGCTTCACCCCCGCGTCTCCTGTAATCTCCACCAGCGCGTCGATAACTCGTCTGTTCCTTTCATGGTCGGGAAGGTCTTTCAGCCCCAGCTTGCCCTCGCGGTTTCGGCGAAACAGTTCTGCCCACACGCGATTGCCGTAGCGCCGGGCAATAGAGTGCAGAATCTCGTGCGCCATCGCCTCGCCGAGTATTCGCTGCGCTGCCGGTTGCTGGCGGAACTCGCTACCCGACCACTGCAGGGGGGTAGGCGGCTTGGGGAATCGTTTGCGAAAGCCCTCTGCGCCCACACGCAACGCCCGCTGGTACCACACGTCGGGGAAAGCGGTATTGCCTGCCAGCTTGCCCTGTTCCTCGATGTAGATAACTGCGCCGGTCTGCAGCCAGTGCGGCAACCCCTCGCCGACGCCGTGCAGAAACACCCACTTCAGCTCGTGCGCCTCTACGCCGTCACCGCCCGCCTCATAACGCAGGTTATACGGTCCCACGCGACCGGTGCAGGCAATCCACGTTTCCGAGCGCGGTCCGCCCCACGTCGCACCGCCATATCCCGACAGCTGTGCGGGAGCAGTGAGAGAGACGAACAGGGCATCTTCGGGTTCATAGCCGCCCACCACTCGTTGCTCGCGGTCGTAGATGCGCATGAGCAGAGCGAGGTACTCGGGTAGCCAGCGGCGATAGAAGGGGGTGTCCGGGATATAGACGCTCATCCGACGATAGGTTGCGGACAGCCAGCGGGTATCCATCTGGGGGTGCTTGGCGTTGACCACAACCACACGCTCCTGCGGCAGACGGAAGTGCAGGGTGGAACCCTCACGGGATTGCGGTTCCGGTACCAGAGTGGCAATCTCGCCCGTGCCTTCGGGAAGGTGTACGACCACTTCCATTTCGCCCTGCGCCTTGCCCAGCCCGGCAAGCGAGCGGAAGTAGAAATGCTCTTTGCGATCGGGAGCATAGCGGGTCATCGGCACGTTGTACGCGGCATCCAGCCAGCGGAAGCGCACGGTAGCACTCTTATCCGTCGGCTGAAGCAGAAGCACCTGCGCATGGCGTAACTCCAGCCGGGAAAGATACTCATATACCGGCGGCAGCAGGGAATACCGCGCCCCTTCTACCTGCACCCCATCCGCAGTGAAAGGAACCGGCAAGGCTATCGTCCCCACTGTGGTGACCTCTACCTCGGCGGAGCCGTCGGTACGCAGATGATACGTCCACTGTTGGGAAGGAAATGCAGGCTTCTCCCGGGAGACCAGCAAACTGAGCGCAACGTGGAACGCTCCTTCCACATTATCGCGCGTGCTATCATGCTGTAACCGCAGGCGGTACTCGCCGGGCGACAGCTGATACTCCAGCAGAGGAAACTGCTGTGGTTCAGAATCCGGCACACGCCAGACAGGGCGCCAGAGGTCTCCCTGCCTGTGTTCCAGCGAAGCGGATACAGCCAGTCCGCGCGTGTCGATGCACCCCTGCAGCCACCAGCCGGAGCGATCACGCGGCACGGTAAAGCGCAGTTCGCCCGTTTGGGTGTCATCGGCAGGGGAGGAAGGCTTCAACTGCAAACGCCAGATACCCTGCACCAGCGCGCCGATGTCGGCGTTGGGGGGAGGCGCAGGAGGCAGGCGGAACTCCCATTCGGGACGGTTGCCGTCCAGCAGGCGGTACAGCTCGGCGATGCGCTCCTTTGCCTGCCGTCGCAAAGGCAGGTCGGCGCGGGCGATTTCCACCAAACGCTTCCATGCCTGCAGTTCGAAGTCGCTTCTGCTCGCCGTCTTCGCCATCTGCGCGCGCAGGCGATACACCTGCGGATTGCCCTCATCCAGATTCTGGGCAAGAGCCAGCCTCTCAACCGCTTCCGATGCCTTGCCTGCCTTCCACAGAAATTCCGCTTCACGCACCAGCCCGGCGGAGCGGTGCAGGCGAGCCATCACCGCACCGTAGCCTTCCAGCACCAGTTGAGCAGGAGCCTGCACTCGAAACGCCGACCCGAGCGAGACAGACAGAGAAGATGCGCTCCTACGCATTTCGGAGGTGGGAAAATGGAATACCTGAACCGCCTCCTGCGAGGTCTCCTCCAGCAGATAAGGCAGGCTGGTGAGGGGACCGGAACGACGATTCGCGTGGTCAGTAATCGCTCCACCGATGTATACCTCGTCGTCCAGGTTGCCGTCGCCCGCATCATCTACCACGATTCGGAGCGGAGCGTTGCCTTGCAGGGGAATGTCGGGCAGGCTTTGTGCCTCGCCTGCACTGAGCAGTCGAGTACGCGCTCGCAGGGTTTGTCCTTCGTACACCGCAACGCTCAGGGTAGTATGACGCGATGTGAGGGATTGCTCCGCAGGCGTACACACTGCACACCACATCTGCAGGGTATAACGGGCTTTAGCGAGCGCAGGGGTCAGCGCGGCGGCGGTTTGCCTGAAGGGAGTGCGGTATGTCAGCTGTACTTCCCCATCCACACCAGACGCCCCAGGGTACGCTGACCCATTGAGGATGGGCAGGTTCGGCGTTTGAGAAGAAGTCGTGAGCAGCTGGATGTTATCGGGATGCCATTGACGAAGGGGCACAGAACCTCTCGATGACCGCACCCGCAGGCTTTCAAACGCAGGATGACGCCACAGAGATTGCCCCTTGCTCAGGGTGACTTTCACCTGTACTGTACCGTTCGGCGGCACCTGCACCGGCAGAGCGGTCACAGGGCGACCGTTCACCAGCAGTTGCGCTCCACGCAGGTTCCCCTCCAGCCGCAGGAACTGTAGTCTCCGCGCCGCTGTCTGCTCTTCTTGCCGGAGGCGACGTTCTTGCTCCTGCCACTGCGCGTACCAGCCGATGTACCTCATGCGGGAGCCTGATATGGTACCCAGTCCCTTGCGATAGATGCGCCCACGCAGCTTCAGCGGCTGTCCAACGATGTTGCGGTCCTTGCGCGTGCTTATCCATTCCTGAAGAACCTGCTCGTGCAGGTCGCTGAGCCAGATAGTGGTCTCTCCCGAATCGTCCTGAATACGGGCGTCGCACCAGTTCCCCCAGTCGCCCCCATGACCGTCGCCTGTGTCCGCTACCTCCAGGGTGAGTGTGTCGGTGCTACGCAGAGGGATATGGAGGGTGACGGGATTATCACCCGCCTTCAGCACAGGGCTTTCGTACACCTTTTCCTCGCCCACGAACACGCGGAAAATCGCCGCGCCGGGTCGTCCCAGCACGCCATCGTCCACGCCGATGGTGGCGCGGAAGTGCCAGCGGGTGTCCGCGTGGGCGAGGGTGGTGCAGAGAAGCAGGGAGAGCAACAGCAGTTTGCGTGCGAATGACCTGATCCCCTCGCCTCCTTTCCTTGTAGGGAAGCAGGAACCGCTTCCCTCTCCCACAGGGAGAAGGGTTGGGGGTGAGGTGTTTGTCCCGCTTATTCCACAAACACCGGTTGCGTCCATGCGCGAGCCTCTCCTTCGCCAATTACCTCTACGCGAGCGTATACACCGGCTTTGCTCAGGGAGAAGGTTGCTTTGCTACCGCTGACGCGCTCTATAACCTGCCCGCGCAGGGAAATCAGTCGCAGTTCGCGAGCGTTCACCGTGTGCACGCGGTAATACCCATCTTCTACCACGATTTCCTCTATCACCACGCCGGTAGAGGCATAGAACCGCCCCTCCTTCAGCGCGTCCAGCACCGCCTCTTTACTCCGCTCGCGCACGTTGACCGCGTTCCACGCAGAACCCATCTGAAATACGCGGTGGGTATCTTCGTTCGCATAGCCCCATACCTGCCTGCCTTCCGATAACAACCTGTCCCAACGGTCCAGAGCATAAGGGCTACCTTCTAGATACTCTATCACGTTGTTGTAGATTTCGATGCCGTGATACCTCTGCAGGTGAAGCAGCTGCGAGTCGCGCCAGTGGTCGAAGTTCTCTCCCCAGTTCGGGTGGTTCAGAATGACCAGCCCTCCTTCTTGCAGAGTGAGGTCTATCACCGACTGATAGCTGAGGTCGTGGGGCAGGGTGCTGGTGATGTTCACGCGCAGGATGTGCTGTTGTGCGCTGTGCTCTACGCCCGCGAAGACCAGAATCTGCGGGAAGCGCGCCTCATTCGGGTTAGCGATAACATCGTGGTCGGTAAGCGCGACAAAATCGTATCCGCGCCGAATGAAGGCGTCTATCGTATCGTCAGGGGAGAGTTCGCCATCGCTAAGGGTGGTGTGCGCGTGCAGGTTACCTTTGAGCCAGAGCGGGTAGCGTTGCGCGTATGGGTTTCGTAGTATCGCCATAAGGTCTCCTTTCAATGGTGGGGAGACTGCATGTGCCCCCTCTCCCGCGGCGGAGAAAGGGGGCAACAAAAACTATTTCAGTCTCGCTTTCTGCTTGATGTCTGCCAGCTCCTTCTCGGTAACCACCTTCACCGAGCCGTCGGCGAAGCCCACCGCATAACGCTTATCTTTGTGCGGTACGGCGTCGTAGAGCACTACCACCTCGTTCAACTTGGGATACATGCTCTTCGGTCGCCAGGTGAGGTGCGGGTTGGTTTTGTACGGCCTGTGCGTGACAGGGCAGGTCAGAACGTTCTTATCCTTCGTATAAGGTTGGATCGCCTCGCCGAGTTTCTGGGCAGTGGTAGATGGCGGGAACATGTTGTCCCAATCCTGCAGGTACATCTGTACCGCCCTCAGAGCATTCTTCATGTGGGCGGTGCACTTCTGGCTATCGGGCGAAACCTGTGCCCATGCCAGTGTAAAAACGATGACGGTCGTCGCCAGCACAACCGCGATTGGTCGCCAGTTCATCGTGTGTTACCTCCTGTGTGAGTCTCCCATCAGGTATAGACGGGGCAGAAATACCCCTTGTTTCGCTGGTAGGACGGTCTACCCTGCAGGCACGACCTGCATGTTCGCCGCGTCCCCCAGCAGGGATTGTATCACAGGGTTATAGAAGCTTTCAAATAGTGCGTTCGGTTGCTTGTGGACGCAGGGATGGACTATAATAGGAATGCTATGGCGAAAGGGAAAGGGCAACAGACAAAAGAGTCGAGCGACCGCATGGTGCTGGTGAACCGCCGCGCCTATCACGATTACGAGATCCTGGAAACCTTCGAGGCGGGTATTGCGCTGGTGGGTACGGAGGTGAAGTCCGTTCGCGCAGGCAGGGTCAACCTGCAGGATGCCTACTGCAAGGTAGAAAACGGTGAGGTGTGGTTGTACAACATGCACATCAGCCCCTATTCACACGGCAACCGCTACAACCCAGACCCGGTGCGCCCCCGTAAGCTGCTGCTGCACAAGTGGGAGATTCACCGCCTGATGGGCAAAGCGGAGATGAAAGGGCTGACCATCGTTCCTTTGAAGATATACTTCAAGCGCGGCTATGCAAAGGTAGAAATCGCTATTGTGCGGGGGAAGAAGCTGTACGACAAGCGCGAAGCCATCGCGGAACGAGACCGCCAGCGTGAAGAAGAACGCATGATGATGAACCGACAATAAGAGTAGAGGCTTAGTGAAAGTGGTGAGGTTTCCGTGATAGGCACACACATTGGCAAGTACCGAATCGTGCGCCAGCTGGGAGTAGGAGGCATGGCGCACGTGTACGAGGCGCAGGATGAGCTCATCGGGCGTACCGTTGCGCTGAAGGTGCTGGTGCTGCCCTCCATCATCAGCGAAAGCGAGCGACTGGATATGGTACGCCGATTCGAGCGGGAAGCGCGTTCGGCAGGCAAGCTCTCTCATCCCAACATCGTAACCATCTACGAGGTGGGCAGTGCGAACGGGATGCACTACATCGCGATGGAGTTCATGCAGGGCAAGACCGCGCGCGAGGTGCTGAACGAAGAGGGCAGAATCCCGCCGGACCGTGTACTGAATATCGTCAAGCAGGTCGCCAGCGCGCTGGACTATGCACATGCACGAGGCGTTATCCATCGCGATGTGAAACCCGACAACATCGCCCTGCTGGAAGATGGCATCGTAAAGCTGACCGACTTCGGCATTGCGCGATTGGCGAACGACCTGGTGCGCACGCAGGCAGGGATTATGGTGGGTTCCCCCGCGTACATGTCGCCGGAGCAGATTGTGGGCGATGAGATAGACGGGCGTTCGGACGTGTTTTCGCTGGGGGTCACCACCTACGAATTGCTAACCGGCTCCAAGCCCTTCGACGCCAGCACCATTACTGCGGTCATGCACAAGATTATCTACGAGCAGCCAGCTCCTGCGGAAGATCTCTCGCCAGCGGTGGAGCGCGTGCTACGCAAGGCGATGGAAAAGGAGCCGGCGAAACGTTATCAATCCGCCCGAGCCTTTGCGGAAGACCTGGGACTGGCGATGCTCACTTCAGGGGTACAGGGTGAGGCGGACATCTTCCATGCACACCCACATCACCCCAAGCCAGAGGTGGAAAAAACGGTTATCACTACTCCACCGGAAGAGATTTCCGCTCCGGTTCGCAAGCGTCGGTGGGGCTGGGTAGCGGGTGTGGCTTCCGTTATCGTTGTACTTGCGGCGGCAGGAACGTGGGCGGTATTGAGCGGTAACGACGGGCAGTGGCGACGGTATCTGGCAGAGTGGGGAATCCTTCCCCGACCACAAGCCGCGCCGGTGAACGCAGCCGAATCCGCTCCGGTGAGCGCGAAGCCGGTAGGAGCCACCTTCGTGCTCAGCGACTTCGAAATCGCTGCGGGAGGCTGGCAAGGCGACAAGAACACCACCGTCCTTCAGCGCATACGCGGAGGAGCAAGCCAGGGGGCGTACTGGTTGAAGGTGATGAGCCGTTCGCTGGAGTACGAACCCGCACTGATAGTCCGGCTTTCTCCTGAATCCAGCGACTGGTCACGCTTCGGAGACACCCTGGCGCTGGACATCTTCCTGCCGGCACAGGTAAGCGCGACCTGTCGCGCCACGGTGGTGCTGGTAGACAGTCAGGGACACGAGAACTATCTCCCCCGACCATTCACGCTGAGTCCCGGCTTGTGGGTCAATGTGGAATGGCGGGCAGGGGATTTGCTTCGCGACGTCAAAGAGTTGCGTGTGGAAGTGGAAAACCTGCCTGTCGGCGACACAGGCTGGTTCGGCATCGATCATCTGCGGGTGTACCGCAAGCAATAGGAGGCGAGAATGGCGGAGTTCTTCAACCTGCCCATGCTGGGGCAGACGATGGAGGAAGGTACTATCACCAAGTGGCTGAAGGCAGAAGGGGACTATATCCGACGCGGTGACATCATCGCGGAGGTAATGACCGATAAAGCCAATCTGGAAGTAGACGCCACCTTTGAGGGCTACCTGCGCAAGATTCTGGTGGCAGAAGGCGAGACAGTTCCCGTCAACGCACCCATCGCGATTGTCAGCAAGACCCTCGATGAAGACATCTCCTCTTTGCTGAGCGACGCGGCAAAGGCTGAGCCTGTCCCTGCTGCAGCTCAGGCGGAGACGCGAGAGCCCGTTCGAACCGTGCCTGTCACCCAACCGACCGCTACTGCGACCACCGAAGAGCGGCTGTTCATCAGCCCCCGCGCGCGACGATTGGCGCAGGAGAAGGGCGTTCCGCTGCAAGCACTTGCCGGGCGAGGCACAGGTCCGCAAGGGCGCATTTTAGAACGCGATGTGGAAAGCGTGTGGCAGGAGCTGATGTCCGCCAAACCGCGCGTGACTCCTCTGGCAGAGAAGGTGGCGGCAGAAGCGGGCGTGGATGTGACAGCAGTGGCAGGCACCGGCGTCGGCGGACGGGTAACCAAAGAGGATGTGCTTCGCGTTACCGCACCCCCCGTGACGCCAGCCGCTCCTCCAGCCGGGGCGCAGGTGGTGAAGCTGGCTGGGCTGCGCAAGCTGGTGGCGGAGAACGTGGTGAAGGGCTTCTTCTCCGCGCCGCCGGTGACGCTGGTGGCAGAGGTGGACATGACCGAGTGCGTGCGCTTGCGCGAGCAACTGCTGCCTGAGGTGGAGAAGGCGTACGGTACCCGCCTGACCTATACCGACATCATCGTGAGGGCAACGGCGCGTGCGCTACGCGACTTCCCCATGATGAACGCCACCCTGCGCGACGATCAGATACTCCTGCATCCCGATGTCAACGTGGGCGTAGCGGTAGCGGTAGAGGACGGATTGCTGGTTCCTGTGGTGAAAAACGCAGACCGCAAGACGCTGGGCGAGATTTCGCGTGAGCTGCGAGAGCTGGCAGAGCGCGCCCGTGCCGGCAAAAGCACCCCAGACGACCTGTCGGGCGGCACGTTCACCATCACCAACTTGGGCGCTTATGATGTGGACCTGTTCAACCCCGTGCTGGTGCCGGGGCAAACGGGCATACTGGGCGTAGGACGCATCGCGGAGAAGCCTGTAATCCGTGAGGGGCAGGTGGTGGCAAGGCACCTGATGAACCTCTGCCTGACCTTCGACCATCGCGTGTTAGATGGCGCGCCCGCCGCACGCTTCCTGCAGAGGGTGAAACAGCTGCTGGAATCGCCGATGCTGTTGCTGATATAGGCGACCGCGCATAAAGCGGGAGGCGAATATGACCTTTCGGGAGATGAATTTGCGCGTGTTTCGGGGTGAATCGCTGCCGCATGTGTTCTTTCAACCCCGTATCGAGCCGTGGTACGCTTGGCACAAGCAGTTTGGCAAGCTTCCTCCGCGCTATCGCGACATGAGCCTGCTGGAGCTGTTTGACGACCTGAAGGTCTCCATGCGCTACGTGCATTACTACACCGGCATGCCCGACCCGGTGGTTCGGCAGTTCTCGCCAGAGGTAAAGGTGCGCCATCACTGGGGCGAGGAGGAGGGCTATGTCGCCTACGAGACGCCATACGGCGCTCTGGTGGAGCGCTACGTGCGCACAGTAGACGGTCCCTGGCGCACGGTGCAGTTCGCGGTGAAGACGGTAGACGACCTGCGCGCGCTGCGCTGGCTATACCGGCACACCACTTACACTTTCTCGCGCGAAAACTTCCAGCAAGGCAGCGACTTCATGGGTGAACGGGGTGAACCACAGTTCTGGGTTCCCAAAAGCCCCTATCAGGCTCTGGCGCAGATATGGATGCGACTGGAAGATCTCATCTACGCGCTGGCAGACAACCCGCGCGAAGTGGAAGAAACCATGCGCGCCATTGACGACTCGTACGATGCCCTCTACGAGCAGATTATCGCCAGTGGGATGGTGCACATCGTGAACTTCGGGGAGAACATCCACGATAGCCTGCTCTCGCCGCGTTACTTCGAGCGCTACCTCATCCCCTTCTGGGAGAAGAGGTCGGGGCAACTGCGTCGGGCAGGTATCTTCACACACGTGCATATCGACGGCTACTTTCGCTCCCTGCTGCCATACCTTAAAGACCTGCCCTTCGACGGTCTGGAAGCACTGACGCCACTACCTCAAGGCGACGTGACGCCAGAGGAAATCAAGGAGCACATCGGCGATAAGGTATTGCTGGACGGCATTCCGGCTATTTTGTTCCTGCCGCCTTTTACGCGCGAACAGGTGATGGATATGGTGGAGAATCTGGTGAAGTTATTTCACCCGCGCCTGGTGCTGGGTATCTCCGACGAGCTCCCTGAAGGAGGCGGCGAGGAACCGATGGAGCGCGTGCGCATGATTGCGGAGTGGTGCTTGCACCACTAACTGGCAATCTGCTACAATCGGGATGAGGTGATGTATTGATGAGCCAGCAAGCGGTGTTGCTGGAAAAGGAGTGGACACTGGAAGAGTGGTTGTCTCTTCTATTTTGTCATGCTGAGCGTCAGCGAAGTATCTCAGAGTAGCGATAAAACGAGATTCTTCGCTCGCGCTCAGAATGACAGGGTTGGCGGAACCGTTCCGCTTACATCCAAATAATCACGTGTGGTGAAGTACGAGGTGCTCCCCCCTTTAGAGCCACCGCGCTGCCTGTGGCAGGAAACGCGCTCCCAATCAGCCAAATGGTCTGCTCGGAAACTGCATAAGCAGTTGGCAACCTCTGAACACGAGGGTGGTGCATCCGAGATTATTCGCGGACGCTCCTGAACACTTGACAAAATAGGGGAGCATTGTTAGACTGAAGGTGCTCAGGGATTTTGCTCAAACTCCAGTAAAAAGAAGGGAACGTTTGTAATGACTGCCCAAAGGCGCTTAGAAAAAGAACTGCGCCGCTGCCTGCTTGTGCTAATCAGCCGCTACCAGCCAGAACGCATTTTGCTTTTCGGCTCTTTAGCAGAAGGTAGTGTACATCCTTATTCGGATATTGACCTTATAATCATTAAACAAACTACTCAGTCCTTTTGGGAACGCATACTGGACGTGCACCATTTGCTACAACCTGAATTGCCCCTCCACTTATTCGTGTATACTCCTGAGGAGTGGCAGGAGTTGCAGGGTCGTTTGTTTTTCCGAGAAGAGGTTCTGAAGAAAGGCAAGGTGCTGTACGATGCGAGCGGAAGCGGAGAGATGGTTTCGCTTCGCTGAGGAGGACCTCAGGGTGGCGACGTTGGTTTTTGAAGAACAGATATACACTCAAACGTGCTTCCACGCACAGCAAGCGGTCGAGAAAATACTGAAAGGGTTGTTAGTCTATCAAGAGCGTTTGCCTCCTAAAACACATGCCTTGCTCTACTTGTGGGAGCAGCTTTCTCCCAACCCATTAAGCGATTTTAAAGAGGAAATCAGCTTGCTCAACTTGTTTTATGCGCCGACGCGGTATCCCGATGCTCTACCCGGGAGTCTGCCGGACGGGTATCCGAGTAAAGACATCGCAGAGAAAGCGCTACAGTGGGCAACAGCCATTTACCAACGCGCGCAAGAGTATATAAAGCGTTCGGCGATAGAGTGAGTGGTCTATTTGTTGCTCAATGCAGCCGTTCGATATTCGCTTCGCCTCTCCCACGACGAGTGGTTACCCCCTTTAGAGCCACCGCGTTGCTTGTGGCAGGAAACACGCTCCCAGTCAGTCAAATAATCAGCTAAGAAAAATACATCGTATGAGGAGATGGCAATGTCCGGACACGACTGGCAGGTTGTCTCTCGTGCTACGCCGGAGCAGGTGGCGTTTTACAAGGAGCACGGATATCTGAAGTTCGGGCGTATTTTCACTCGCGAGGAGCTGGACTCCCTGCGCGAACATGTGGACCAGATGATCACCTCACTGCCGCCCGGAAAGCGTCCTGAAGAGCTGGATGTGCCGCACTTCGAAGATGCCTGGCTGTTCCGTTATCTGGCGCATCCACGTGTGCTGGATGTGATAGAATGCTTCCTCGGTCCCGATATCGTGCTGTGGAGCAGTCACTTTATCGCCAAGCCGGGCGGCGACGGCAAAGCGGTACCCTGGCATACCGACGGCGACTACTGGGGCAATCGGCTGGAGCCGATGGAGGTTATCACGCTGTGGCTGGCAGTGGACGAATCCACCCGCGAGAACGGTTGTATGCGCGTCATCCCCGGCTCGCACCGCTGGCAGCACCCGGGGCGCGAAGCGTACCGTCCGGTAGATACCACCACGCATGTTTTCTCCACCGAACTGCAGAACGTAGACGAGTCGCAGGCGGTGGACATCGAGCTGGCGATAGGAGAGTGCAGCTTCCACGACGCCTGGACGGTTCATGCTTCCGCGCCTAACTACTCCAGCAAGCGGCGGTGCGGATACACCATGCGCTATATGCCCGCGCATGTGGTGCATAACGACACCAGTGGCAGGCATCGCATCTACCTGTTGAGAGGCAAAGACCGCACGGGCGGAAGGAATATCTACACGCCGGTGCCGGAGTTTTAAGGCTGGATGCGAGCGGACGCGCACTGAAGCACGCTACTGCGAACGCGTTCCCGCCGCCACCCGCCGCACAATCTCCAGCACCCAGAGGGCGGTCTTCTCCAGGTCCGAGATGCGACAGCACTCGTTGTGGGTGTGCACCTGGTCCATGCCTGTGCTCAGCACAACGGTAGGGATGCCCTTCGCGTTGTACACGTTGGCGTCACTGCCGCCGCCAGCCAATTTTGACTCATACGGCAAGCCCAGCGCAAGCGCGCTTTCACGGGCAACCTGCACCACAGGGGCGTCTTCGGAGAGGCGATACGCTTCGTAGTGGCGGGCGGTTTCTATCTCCACCCGCGCCCCCATTGCCTCCGCCTCTTCGCGGAAGCAGGCTATCATGTGAGCCATCTGTGCTTCCAGCTTCTGGGTGCTGTGACTGCGCGCTTCTGCGCGAATCTCCACCTCCGGGCACACCACGTTGGTTGCCTGCCCGCCGTGAAACGAGCCGATGTTGGCGGTGGTCTCCTCGTCAATACGTCCCAACTTCATGCGGGCGATCGCACGCGACGCCGCCACAATCGCGCTGATGCCCTGCTCGGGGGCGGCTCCGGCATGTGCAGCACGACCGATTACCCGCACCGTCAGGTGGTCATGGGTGGGTGCGCCCACCACCACCTTGCCGACAGGGGGGCCGGTATCCAGCACAAAGCCCATGGTGGCGGGGATGCGTTCCAGAGGCAAATGCTTTGCTCCCAGCAAGCCGATCTCTTCGGCGACGCTCAGCAAGAGCCATATCTCGCCGTGCGGCAGTCCGTTCTCCACAATACACTCTATCGCCTCCAGCAGAGACGCCAGCCCAGCCTTGTCATCCGCGCCGAGGATGGAGTTCCCGTCGGTGCGAATCAGGTCATCCTCCACGATAATCTGCACGTTGGGGTTGGGCTCTACCGTGTCGAAATGCGCACTGAAGAAGATGGGTGGTGCGCCTGCGACGTTCGCAGGCAGGCGAGCGATGACGTTATCCGCGTTGCCTCCGATGCGTTTGCCAGCCTCATCGCGCTGAACCTCCAGCCCCAACCGTTGCAGGCGTGGGAGCACCGCTTCGATAACCTCCGCCTCCTGCTTTGGCGGACTGTTGATGCGACACAGCGCGATAAAGTCGTCTACCAGCCGTTGCCGTTTGACCATGATGCTGCCTCCTATCGGGTAATCGTAATCTTGCTCAGCCCTCGAGGGCGGTCGGGGTCATAACCGCGCGTCTCCGATAGATGGAACGCGAACAGCTGCCCGACGACGATGTACACCAGCGGGCTGATGCGCTCTGTTATATCACACGGCAGCACCACCATCCGGGTGGCTAAACGCAGAATCTCCGGATTGCAGGACACCACCACGATCTCTGCACCGCGTTCGCGCAGTTTGGCGGTCAGCTGGAGCATGGTTGCGTAAGCGTTGCCGTTGGGCGCGTACACAAAGCAGGGGAAGCCGGTGTCCACCACCGCAATAGGACCATGCAGGAAGTCGGCGGCGGAGTAGGCGCGCGCAATTACGTAACCCGTTTCCATCATCTTCAGCGCCGCTTCATGTGCGGTGCAGAAATTATATCCGCGCGACAGCACCATACAGGCGGACATGTAGCGGTAACGCTCGGCGAGGAGTTCTATCTCCTCTTCCATCGCCAGCACCTGTTCCATGCCCTGCGCCGCTTCTTCGATATCCTCGCCGGGTCGTGCTCGCCCCACCAAGGTGTCTACCAGCAGGGCGATGTTCGCCAGCGTGGCGGTGTAGGTCTTGGTAGCGGCGACGCTGCGCTCTTCACCCGCATGGCAGAGCAGCACATGCTCTGCCACCTGCGCCAGCTCCGAGCTGGGGTCGTTGGTGATAGCGGCGGTCAATGCGCCTGCGGCGCGGGCGGCGGAGACCACCTCCACCACGTCCTGCGCCTTACCCGACTGGCTGATTCCGATGACCATTGCACGTGAGAGGTTCAGTTGCCCGCTGTACAGCGTGAAGATAGAGGGCGCTGCCGAAGCCACCGGAATGCCTGCCTCTATCTCCAATCGGTATTTGGTATAGAGTGCTGCGTTATCGGAAGTGCCACGAGCGCTGATCATTACGAACTGAATGCCCCTGTCGCGGATAGCCTGCGCCAGTGTTTGTGCGGAGCGCACGCTCTTTTCCGCAACGGTGCGGATTACCTGTGGCTGTTCATGTATTTCACGACGCATGTGGTGTTGTTCAGCCATGGTACCACTCCTCAACTATTTTAGAACCCGTCCCACGCCCAGTATATCGCCGGTTGGCGTGGGAAGAGCACGTTCAACAGGGCGCGGGTTTGCGGGGGAACAGGCTCAGGTAACTCCTCAGCACCCGTCAACCCGAAAACCAGCCCCAGAAACTGCGCCTGCGTTAATGCCACCTCAGGCAGGGCGTTCGCATAGCGCGTCACCCCTTCGCCGTTCGCTTTCAGCCCCACCGTGCCTGATGGCAGGCGCAGCCTCACCGTGCCCTTTGCGCCCACCATTTGCACCCGTCGCGACAGCTCGGGCAGAAGCTTATTCACCAGCGGCTGCAGGCGTATTACACGCACCATAGGAGTATACTCCTGCCAGGTGAAACGATGAAACAGGTTGCGCACGACGCTCATCAGCGCGGGGTCACGCGGGATATGCAGGCGAACCTGCGTGATGTGGCGGTCCGCCGCCAGCCGAGCCACGTGGAGCATTAATGCGAAGACGCATTCGCTGTACGCGGGTAGCCAGCCGACCTCAATGATGGATAGCTTATCCCCCATAGGGGCAACGATATAGCCCACCAGTTTACCTGCTGCCTCTGCCACAAAAACATCGCCGGGGGTGCGCTCATCCCAACCTGTCCAGCCGCGCAGATAGGCGGGGGAACGCACCACAGTCAAACTGCGCCCTGCGTTACACTGTTCGTAGCAAGTGCATAAGGCGTCCATGTCCGCATCGGCAAGAGGGCGGATGCGATAGGTCTCTTTGGGGGTGGGGAGGTCAGGGCGAATCTCAGCGGACATCGCCTGCACCGGCAAGGTTTCCCAGCCCAGACGCGCGTAGAAGCCGTGAATGCCTGTGAAAAGCATCGAGAAGTCAAAACCTTCGTTTTCCATTACCGCGATGGCGTCGCGCAGCAGCTGGGTAGAATATCCCTTCGAGCGGTATGCGGGAACCGTGCCGACGTTGGCGATACCTCCCAGTGTGAGCGTCACCTGCCCAACGCGCACCTCCCGGCGCACAATCTGCACAGCGGATACCATCCGCCCGCCCTCGAAGGCACAGCGTGTGTACTCCGGACGAAACCAAGGGTCACCGGTAAAATACTTACGGAAATAATCGCGTGGGGTCTCCTCAAAGGCGGCATCCCACACGTCCAAACAGGTCTCCATCTCCTCGGGGCGGATAGCGCGAAAGGTGACTTCCATCGCCTACTCCAGATGCATCACTTTGCGGACTTCTTTCATGGTTTCACTGGCGACAGCACGCGCCTTCTCCGCGCCCTCCTTCAGAATGCGCTCCAGTTCACCCGCCTTCGCCAGCAGCTCCTGCCGACGGTGGCGCAGAGGGTCTAACGCCGAATTCAGATTGCCTGCCAGCTGCATCTTGCAGTCCACACAACCCCGCTGTCCCGCACGGCATTCGGCTTCTACGGTTGCCACCTCATCCTTGCTGTATATCTGGTGCAGGGCAAACACCACGCACCCTTCGGGATGACCGGGGTCGTTTTTGCGAATCTTCAGGGGGTCGGTGTAGGCTTGTTTCACCTTCTGGGTCACGGTTTGCGCGTCGTCAGAGAGGTAGATGGCGTTGTTATAGGACTTGCTCATCTTGCGCCCGTCCAGCCCCGGCACACGCGCCGCAGGAGTAAGCAACGCCTCCGGTTCAGGAAATACCTCGCCGTACAGGTAGTTGAACCGTCTGGCGATTTCGCGCGTGAGCTCCAGGTGAGGCAGCTGGTCCTCGCCGACAGGAACGACAGCCGCTTTATAGACAAGGATGTCTGCTGCCTGCAGTACCGGGTAACCCAGCAGACCGTAAGAAACCGACTCTATCTGCAGGTTCTCGCGTTTCTCTTTATAGGTGGGAACGCGCTCCAGCCAACCCAGCGGAGTAATCATTGAAAAGAGCAGGTGCAGTTCCGCATGTTCCTTCACGTGCGACTGCACGAAGATGGCGCACTTCTCCGGGTCCAGTCCGGCAGCGATATAATCAATCGCCACCTCGCGCACGTTATGGGGTATCTCTTCCGGGCGTTCGGCAAGCGTGGTGAGCGCGTGCCAGTCCACAATACAGAAGTATGAGTCATACTGGTCTTGCAGTTGCACCCAGTTGCGCAGCGCTCCTTCCAGATTACCCAGGTGCAAGACGCCCGTCGGTTGCATTCCGCTGAGAAGGCGGGGTTTGGACATGTATATACCTCCGAGACACAGGTTAACCACTCGCCATTATAACGGAAGGGCAGGGGAGTGTGCAAGGGTAGATTGGACACACTGTTTACCCTTCGGGGTATACTACCAGATGAAAAGGATAGCTTGTTTGCTTGAACGGGAGCACCGATGAAAAGACAACGAGTAGATATGGATGTGATTGCCCACGAGGTGGGGGTCTCGAAAACTACAGTATTCCGTGCTCTGCACAACAAGGGCAGGATACACCCTCAAACGCGCCAGCGCATCCTTGAAGTGGCTTCCCGGTTGGGGTACCGCCCCAACCTGGTGGCGCGCAGCCTGCGCCTGCAGAAAACCTCTACTATCGGTCTGGTGGCTATCGGTCTTACAGGCTGGTTCTACTCGCACGTGCTGGAGGGTGTAGATGAGGTAGCGCAGGCAAACGAGTACGGCGTGCTGATAGCCTGTTCCTACGGCTACCCCGATAGAGAGCGTGAAATCGTCCAGATGCTGCTGGACAAGCGCGCCGATGGGCTGATCATCGCCCCTGCGGACCCCGAGGAGAACTTTGATTTCTACCGACAGCTTATCGAGACGCATGTGCCGATAGTGTTCATTGACCGCTATATCCCCGGTTTGTCTGTCGACCATGTGGCGACCGATAACGAGCTGGGTGGGTACCTTGCCACCCAGCACCTGTTGAAGCTGGGGCGCAGACGTATCGTTTTCGTTTCCACCGCTTCACGCGAGAGACGCGCTACCTCGGTCGTCGGGCGATTCAACGGCTACCGGAAGGCGCTGGCGGAGTTCGGCATTTCCGAAGCGGTGGAGTTGGGTCCGGGTGCGCCAGATGTAGCTCCCGAGGAGGAGTACGCCTATAGCGCTGTCTCGTGTTATTTACAGCAGGGTGGGCAGCTGGACGGCGTGTTCGCGGTAAACGACGACGCGGCTTACGGTGCTATCCGCGCACTGCAAGCGCGAGGCATTCGTGTGCCAGATGACGTTTCGGTGGTTGGCTTTGACAATCAGGACACCAGCGCGTTTTTCCTCCCCCCGCTGACTACAGTGGCACAGCCGATGCGTGAGATAGGTCAGCAAGCTGCCTCTCTCCTGCTGGAAAGGATACATAAAGGCAGGTCCATGCCGCAGCAGCAGATTCTTCTGGCTCCACAACTGGTGGTTCGGCAGTCCTGTGGAGCATACCTGAAAAACGGCAAATAAAGTTCAAGCACGGTATGCCCCACGGGTCAACGCCGTATTGTCTCACATGAAATCTTGCCGAAAACGCTTGACACCGAAAACTTTAGTACGTTATAATATTTCGCGAAATCGATTACGCAACAGGACGAGGAGGTTGTAGCAATGCTCAGACGTGGCTTTACCCTGATCGAATTGCTGGTAGTTATCGCAATAATCGCGATACTCGCCGCAATTCTCTTCCCCGTGTTCGCGCAGGCAAGAGAGAAAGCGCGTCAAGCCGCCTGTGTGTCGAACACAAAACAGATGGCGACTGCAATGGCGATGTATGCACAAGACTATGACGAGCGCACCCTGCTGCTATGGCGGTTCCCGGATGATGGGTGGTGTGCAGGTTGGGCGTATCGCCTCTACCCGTATGTGAAAAATAGCCGAGTGTACATCTGCCCAAGCGGCCCTCGAGTAAACCCTCCCGACATGAATGCGTGTACCGCTGGACCAAACCTGGCCGGTAACTGGCACGTAGGCTGGGGGATACCGTTAGGAGCCATGGATCGCCCTGCCGACGTAATTATCGTTGGTGAGACCGGCGTGCTGGACTGGAACGGTGATGGTAGTGTCGTACGCTCGGCTGACACTATGAACCCGTGGCACCACAACGATATCGGTGGCGGATTCCCAGACTGGGCGTCCGTACGTTGTCAGCAACGGTATGATGCAAACGCACTGTATATCACTGCTCGCGGGCAGCAGGCATGGGCGATTAACTGGAGACACAACGACGGGGCGAATTTCTGCTTTGCCGACGGACATGCGAAGTGGTATCGCCGTGCCACTTTGAAGCCCGAGAATTTCTATCCCGGCACTCCCCCGAGCTACGTATACGAAGACCCTTCTAATTGCTCGACACTATAGCGTATTTGCACGGGTCAGGAGGATACCCTCTTGACCCTTTTTGCTTACCTCGTCCCCGATTACAAAGCGGTTCTGGTTGACAATGCCTCCCGCCATACGCATAATACTTCTATGAGCATTACGGTTTTACTCGAAAAGCTGAAAAATGCGGTGGAGGCAGAGATTATCGCACAGCAGGCGGACAAGGCGAACCTCAAGAGCCTGCGGGCAATATGGGCAGAGCGCATTCGGCAAATAGAAGATGAACAAGCGGTATACCGCTTTGAAACCGCCAAACAGGTGCACCCCTCGCTGGAAGACGCGCCGGTGGTTATCGATACCGGCGAAACCGAAGTGCCGGGTGAGGTTATCTTTGCTCTGGGCTATGAGGTGCATGTGGTCACCGCCGACCTGGGCGAGTCGCTAGGGGCGTGCCAGCTGCTGATTGACCTCACCTTCATTCTGGAACGGCTTCATCAGCTGCTGGAAGAGCAGATCCGCTCTCCCCGTCATTTCGAGATGGCAACCGCCGAGGCGGTTTTCGGGCTGCGCGAGATTGCAGGCGTTGCCGGAAGCAGTGACACCGTATCGCTGCTGCGTTGCATGAGGGAAGAATCTGCCTCTGTACACGAACGCCCGAACCCCGAACAGCGCGCTGCCATTCAACTCTCTGCGGAAGCTCCTGTGCTGTTCGTGTGGGGACCGCCGGGCACGGGCAAAACCACCACGCTGGCATGGATTGCGGAGGCGTGCGTGCGTCGGGGCGAGAGCGTTTTACTGGTCTCCAACACCAACGTGGCGGTAGACCGCGCCCTGACCAAGCTGCTGGACGCGGTGGGCACAGACGGCGAGTGGACACGTCGCATTGCGCAGGGAGCGATACTGCGCCTCGGTGTGTCAGAACTTCCACAGCTGCAACCGCTACTGCTGGGCACGCACATGGAAGCACATAAGGTGGGAAGCGTCACTGTGGACAGAGAGAGCAAAGGGGAACACGGTTCCCAGCGCGAACGTCGCCGACTGATAGAAAAGGCGCAGCTGATTGCCTGCACTCTGGCAAAAGCGGCAACCGACCCCTACCTGCGCGAACGACGTTTCGATGTGTTGCTGATAGACGAGGGAAGTATGGCTCCACTGCCTTACGTCGCGGCGCTATCGGCGCTATGTCGCAAGCGGGTGGTTGTCGGTGGCGACTTTCGCCAGCTACCGCCCATCAGCCTGGTGCAGGAGGAGGAAGAAGCGCAGTGGCTAAACACCGACATCTTCCAGCAGGCGGGCGTCGTTGCCCCCGATGGGATGGTGCGCCACCGCTGGAATCTGGTGGCTCTGGCGGAGCAATGGCGGATGCGCACGCCTATCTGCGAGCTGGTGAACGAACCGATGTACGAAGGGATGCTCCGCACCCCGGAGCATCTGCACGGCGAACCTGAAGAATGCCTTTATCTGGTAGACACCACCCCATTGCGAGCCTGTTCCGACCGTACCGGCAGTTACTCTCACTTCAACGTCGCCAGCGCGCTGGTGTGCGTGGGATTGACGCAACGACTGTTAACCGAAAACCCTCTTCTGCGCGTGGGTATCGTGACCCCCTATAACGCGCAGGCATCGTTGATCCACGCCATGTTGCTGGACTGCGACTTAGCGCATGAAGTTCGAGTAGCGACGGTGCACCGCTTTCAGGGTGAAGAGCGACAGGCAATTATTTTCGACTGCGTGGACGCGCCGCCGTTTGGATGGGTGGGGCAGTTTCTGCGAGGCGGTAGTCCCGCTGAAGAGAGCACACGCCTGCTGAACGTGGCGGTAACGCGAGCCCAGCAGCAGCTTTACCTGGTGGGCGATTCAGGCTATCTGGAGCGTAAACTGCCCTCACAGGCGTTGCTACGGTATATCTTGCAGCGGATACGAAACGAGGGAACGGTGCTGGACGGCTCGCGCCTGGTGGGTGTAGCGATAGACAACCAGCGCGCCTGGCGATGGGTGAGCGAAGCGGACTTCGCTCAGATGTTGCAGCAAGACCTGCGCGAGGCGATGCGCGGGCGAGGTAGCGTAACCGTGATGGAGCCTCTGCTTCACCGCGACGACGGGGAGGCGTTGGCCGTCCTGCTGTTGAACCTGCTACGCGCGGGCGTGGAGGTAAACATCCTGCACGCTGAAAGCGTCGGTTTGCATGAACGCGCTACCGCCCTGCACAAAGCTGGAGCACGGCTTACCCCTCTGCGCCTGCCGCAGGGCAGGCAGGAGTATCAGGACTGGTGTGTGTTTATCGGCAGGCAAGCGGTGTGGTGGGGCAGTGTGGTCATGCCCTATCGCGGGGCAGCGTTTCTGCGGGTCGCTTCGCGTGCCACCATGAACGAACTGCAGTTTCTGCGCCGCCCGCGGTCAGGGGCTTAGCCTTTGACAACCGCGCTAACTGGGGTTATAATAAAGATGCGACGCGCCCCCGTAGCTCAGTGGATAGAGCGCCGGCCTCCGGAGCCGGGTGCGGAGGTTCGATTCCTCTCGGGGGCGCCATTTTGTTGCTTCCCCTGCGGGCTCTTTTTCGGTTATAATCATAGTGACGCAACTCAGCAGAAAGGGGTCTGTTCATGGCACGTCCTGATGGACGCGGCTCACAGGAGCTGCGTCCCCTGCGTTTAACGCGGGGGGTGATGAAGTACGCAGAAGGCTCTTGCCTGATTGAAGCGGGGGATACCCGCGTGATTTGTACTGCCTCGGTGGAAGACCGTGTCCCTCCTTTCCTGAAAGGCACGGGAACCGGCTGGGTAACCGCGGAGTACGGCATGTTGCCTCGCTCCTGCCGCCAGCGCACACCGCGCGAAATCACTAAAGGCGCACCGGGCGGGCGCACGATGGAGATCCAACGGCTCATCGGGCGGGCGTTGCGCTCGGTAGTGCAGCTGGAGAGTCTGGGTGAACGCACCATTACCATCGACTGCGATGTGCTGCAGGCAGACGGAGGCACGCGCACTGCGTCCATTACCGGCGGTTTCGTCGCGCTGGCGGAAGCGCTGCACTGGATGCGCCAGAAAGGCATGATTAAACACATGCCGCTCACCGATATCGTGGCGGCGGTGAGCGTGGGCGTAGTGGGCGGAGCGGATTTGCTCGACCTCTGCTATGATGAAGACTACCAGGCATCGGTGGATATGAACGTGGTCATGACAGGCAAGGGGAAGTTCGTGGAGGTACAGGGCACAGCAGAGGGATTGCCCTTTGGCAGGGACCGCCTGAACAAGCTGCTGGACCTGGCGCAGATGGGCTTACAGCAAATCTTCCAGATACAACGCGAGGTACTCAAGGACATCCTGTAGATGGTGCGGGAACTGGTCATCGCCACCAACAACTTAAAAAAGTTTCGTGAGATGCATGCCCTGCTGCAGGTGCTGGAAGAAGAGGGCATCGCCGTCAAGTCTTTGCGCGATTTTCCTCCGTATCCAGAGCCCGAAGAGGATGGCGACGACTACCTGTCCAACGCGCTCACCAAAGCACGCGCCGCTGTAGCGCATACGGGCAGGGTGTGCATCGCCGACGACAGCGGTCTGGAGGTGGAATATCTGGGTGGGAAGCCAGGCGTGCACTCTAAACGCTTCGCGGGCGAAGATACACCGTGGGAAGTGAAAATCGCCAAATTGCTGGAACTGCTAGACGGCGTGCCACAGGAGCAGCGTGGGGCGCGATTCAACTCGGTGGTCGCCATCAGCACGCCGTGGGACGCCGAATATATCCTGCGCGATACGTGCCGCGGATGGATTTACTGGGAGCCTCGCGGTGAGCACGGCTTCGGTTACGACCCTGTGTTCTACCTGCCCGAGCTGGGCTGTACGATGGCGGAGCTGCCGATGGAGCGCAAGAACCGTATCAGCCACCGCGCCAAAACCCTCTCGGCAGCGATACCGTTGTTGCGGTGGGTGTTTGGACAACGGGGTGGAGATTTCGTTCCTTGATGAGGTATGATGTAAGCGAGAACAGGAGCTGCTTCACGAAAATGACAGTAGACGACCTTCACGACCTGATTCGCATACTGGAAGAGCACCCGGAGTGGCGTGCCGATCTGAGGCGGGTGTTGTTGAGCAACGAACTGCTTCAGCTGCCAGAGATCGTGCGGGAAATTGCTGAACTGCAGCGTCAGCACTCGCAGGAGATGGAGCAGATTCGTGCTACGCTCGCGGAGGTAGTGCAGATACAGCGTCAGCATTCGGAAATGCTCGCCCAGCACTCGCAGGCTTTAGCGCAGCTCGCTGAGGCACAGCGACGCACCGACCAACGTTTAGAGCAGTTGGCAGACGAAGTTCGCGCGTTAGCTGAGGCGCAGCGACGCACCGAAGAGCGCGTGGAGCAGCTCGCTGAGGCGCAGCGACGCACCGAAGAGCGTTTAGAACAGTTAGCAGAGGAGGTGCGTGCCTTAGCGGAGCAGGTGCGCGCCTTAGCGGAGGCGCATCGGAAGACCGAGATGGACTTAGAAGAGTTTATGGCTTGGCAGCGTGGCGAGGCAGGGCGCCGCGAAGGCGAACAGTACGAACAACAGATGATACGACGTGCACTGGATTGTTGGAACATTCCACCCACCAATGGTGTCAGAGATAAAGGGGCAAGCGGTTGCGGAAGAGAAGGCGTTGTGCTATACTGAAACCGTCCCCATCAGACTCTCGGTAAGCAGGGTGGTGCATTGTCCGTCGTTGAAACGGTACTTAAACCGTTACTGGTAACGCTAAGGGAACTGGATGTGGCATCCACGCTGGTGCTGCTTGTGGACGTTCTCGCAGTAGCCTATTTGCTGTATCGCCTTATCCTTCTGGCAAAAGGCACCCGCGCGTGGCAAATCATATCGGGACTGTTCCTCTTTTTCCTGCTGATGTACATCAGCGGCAAGCTGGGCTTAACCACCTTGAACTGGCTGATGCGGCAGGTTCTCCCCCTGGGTCCTGTGGCACTGGTCATTCTCTTCTACCCCGAGTTGCGCCATGTGCTGGAGGAGATGGGACGGCTTGGTTTCTGGGGGCAGAGCATCAATCCCATCGGGCGCGAGAACTTGACAGCGGTGGTGAACGAAGTCGTGCGCGCCGCCACCGAGATGGCAAGGCAGAAAGTGGGTGCGCTTATCGTGTTTGAACCCTACCCTTCGCTGGACTACTATGTCTCACCGGGCGTGCCTATCGATGCAAAGGTCAACGCGCGTCTGCTCACTTCGCTGTTTTATCCGGGCAACCCTCTACATGACGGCGCGGTGGTTATCTGGGGTGACCGCATTATCGCTGCTGGCTGCACGCTACCGTTGACCGAGAACCCGATGATAGACCAGAACGTGCACATGCGCCACAAGGCGGCGATAGGCGCATCGGAGAGAGGAGCGGTTGCCCTGGTGGTCTCGGAGGAAACGGGCATCATCTCGGTTGCCTTCTCGGGACGATTACAGCGCGGCTTTCGCGAAGATACTCTGCGTGAACGCCTGATAAACCTGCTCACTGCGCAGCCACCGAAGCAGGCGCTGGAAAGTCTGCGCCAGACCATGCGCTGGCGTCCTGCATGGAGTTTCGGACGACGGCAACAAAGCCGGCAGCAGTCGGCGCAACAGGCGGAGAGGAGGTAGATAACCATGTGGCGTGTGCTTCGCGAAAACATCCCCGAGAAGCTGATGGCGCTGAGCAGTGCAATCCTGATATGGTTATACGTCAACGCGGAGAAGAACCCCACCATCACCCAGCGGTTTACAGTGGACGTGGAGGTGCAACACCTGCAGAACGGCTATGAACCACCGGTAGTCAGCCCTTCGCAGGTGACTGTAGTGCTCACCGGCGTGCGCAGCAGTGTGGAACAGATAGCTCCACGCGGAATCCGAGCTACTGTGGACGTGTCTGGCCTGGCAGAAGGGAAGCAACGGCTGCCCGTGCAACTGAACCTGACCAGAGATATATTGCAGGATGTGCAGGTGGAGATTGTCCCGCCAACGGTACAGGTAACCCTGACCAAACGTATCAGCAAAGAGCTCAAGATAGAGTGTCTTTTCGTGAATACACCTCCCGATGGCTACGTCTACCTTTCTCCCATTGTTTTTCCCGAAACGGCGGTGGTGTCTGGTGCACGCGAGAAGGTCAATCAGGTGCGACGGCTCATCGTGAACGCTGTTCCCCAAAGGGTGGGCGAGGAAGTGGATGATGACCTGCCTGTGGTCGCCCTGGACGCGGACAATCGCCCCATTAGCGGCGGCGTAACCATCCGTCCCTCGCACGCACGGGTGGTGCTGAAGCTGACGCCGGTAAGCCTCACCAAGACGGTGCTGGTAACGCCGGTATGGAAAGGTACGCCCGACCCCAGTGTCGCCATTGAGGAGATTGCTATTGAGCCGCGCACGGTGGTCATCTCGGGGAAGCCGGAGGTACTGGCGCGAGTGCACAGCCTGGAGACCGAGCCTATCGATATCGACAACCTGACGTCCGACGTTATCCGAAGCGTGCCGTTACGCGCTGTGGACGGCGTGCAGTTAACAACATCCAGCGTGCGCGTCTCGGTGCGCGTGCGCCGATTGCCGGAACGTCCGGCACCATAAACTCCTATGCGTGTATTACATCTGGCACGTCCTGCGGCGGGTGGGGTTCTGCGTTTTCTGCAGAACGTTGTCCCACGTCTTGAGCGTGAGGGGATAGAGTGTACGGTCGCCTGTCCTTCATCCATGCATTCCCTGCTGTCACCCCTGCACACTCTGCACTGGGAAGTTACCGACCGTCCGCAGATTCTGGCTGACCTGCGCTGCGCTCTACAAGCGAAAGGCTGGCAGAAGGAGTATGACCTTTTCCATGCGCACGGGTTGCGGGCGTCGGGCGTGCTCGCGCTGGTACCGCCTCGCCGCTGGGTTTTTACTCTGCATAACCTTCCTCCAGAATACCTGGTTCCTCCTGCACGCTGGCTCCTGAGCCGCGCCGCCCGTTCGGCAGGGCGAATTCTCGCGGTCTCGCAGGCGGTACGAGACGCATGGTTGTGCCATTTCCCTCAATCGGAGCCGAAGTGTGAAATAGTGCCCGGCGGCGCCGATACAGACGCCATACGCCCCTGCGAAATGGACAGGCTGTCCGCCCGACAGCAGTGGAATCTGCCAGAGGGTGTTCCGGTAGCGCTATGCGTTGCACGGTTGATGGAGGACAAGGGGATAGATGTGCTGCTAAGAGCACTGGCTCACGCTCCTGAGTGGTTTGCGCTGGTTGTGGGTGAGGGTCCCCAACGAGAGGCTCTGTTAAGACTTGCGTCAGAAGTGGGAGTAGGGGAGAGGGTGCGGTTTACGGGGTTTCTTCCTGTTCTGGATAGCGTGTGGGCGGCGTGTGACGTAGCGGTCATACCTTCGCGCCGGGAAGGGTTAGGATTGTTCGCCCTGGAGGCGATGGCAGCGGAGAAGCCGGTTATCGCATCCGAATCGGGTGGCTTATCAGAAGTGGTGCTACCCGGAGAGACAGGCTGGCTGGTCACCCCTGATGACCCCACTGCGTTCGCGCACGCCCTGCAGCAGGCACTCTCCCTGCGCTCGTTATGGCACGATATGGGAAAGCGAGGCAGGGAGTACGTGATGCAACATTTCACATGGGAACGCACTGTACAGCGTCTGCTGGAATGCTACCGCCGATTGGCGAGTAGATAGTGCGTGACCAGCAGAGCGGCAATGGTCTTCGCATCTCGAATCTCGCCTGACAACACCAGTTCCACCGCGCGGTGGAGAGGCACAGATACCACCTCAACGTTCTCGTCCTCTTCCATGCGCTGGGCAGTTTTCTCCAGGTGTTGCGCTAAAAATACATGCAATATCTCCTGCGAGTAGCCGGGGGCGAGATACTGGCTGAACAGTCTGCGCAGTGTGTTCGCGCGATAGCCCGTTTCTTCTTCCAGTTCGCGCGCAGCGCATATTTCCGGTGGCTCATCAGGTTCCAGAGTACCCGCAGGCACTTCCAGCAGTACCTCATTGACCGCCAACCGGAACTGCCGTATCATCAGCACAGTTTCGTCGTCCAGCAGGGGTACGATAGCCACCGCGCCGCGATGCTCTACGATCTCCCGTTGCGAGGTTTTACCGTTAGGCAGGCGGACGGTGTCTACCCGCAGGTTGACCACCCGCCCTGTGAACACTCGTTCTGAATGAATGACCTTCTCTTGCAACTGTTTCATCCCACCTGCTTTACCGTTTCGGGCATTACAGCCAGTTCTGCAGCGTGTGCTCCCGCGGCGGCTGCCGCAAGGAAGTACTCACGGTCTTCCAGCACGGTGCGCCCCATGGTGGTTACATGGATGTGGTGTTTGCGCAACACCTCCAGCGCCGCCGAACCGTCCAGCACCCGTATAAGATGCTTCGCGGCGATGCCGTGCTCCTCCAGCTGCCCCAGTACCTCCCAGAGGCGAGGGGGGGCGAGCTCTGGCACAGGCACATGACAACGTATCAGCGCTACCTTGCTCAACACAGTCAGCGTATGATGACTTACGCGATAGTGACGCGGGCGAGGGTCGGCAAAGCTGATGCGCAGACAGGCAACGGGGATACCTCCCAACGAGGCAGCAGCGTTTAAAGCAATGCCCTGGTCAATGCCTGAGAAACCGAAGGTGGTTGCCGTGCCGGTGTTTCCCACCCCCTGCGATACGATGGCCACGTCCGCTCCCATCACATGTCGCGCGGCGAGCAACCCGCTGTACACGTTCACCGCCTCCAGGTCTCCACCGTATGCCTGACCAACGGTGACCACACCATGTATCAGCCCCGCCTCGCTCAGCGTCGGCACCAGGCGACTGACCCCCAGCGCGAGAGAAGCGGAGTCGGTCATTACGTATACTACCCGACATCTTCCTCCTGTGTAGTGGTGCAGTGCGGCGGCTACCGGCGCAATCTGACTGTGCAGTCCACAGCACACGACCGGCATCCCGTCCAGCGAGGCGGCGTTCTGCATCACCTCATGATGGGGCGATGCCGGCTCCTCCACTGCCAGCACCGTATGCTGCATCGGCGTGTATCGCAGACGCACGATGTGCCCATCCATCGGGGTGGGTTCCAGCGGGCGGGTCAGGTTATGAATCACGAAGTCGTATCCGCCGGAGCCGAGGTCCAGTTCGGTAGCGGTAGTATTCAGCACCACTGCATCGCCGACATCCGCAACGCCGGTCAGGTTGATATGGTTCAACGCGAGGCGGATTTCATCGCCACTCTGCACGACCAGTTCCTGCACCCCCGCGCGTGTTTGACGCACCTCGGTGACCGTACCAATTGCTTTGGAAATCATGCGCTCCTCACTCCTTGCTCCCGCTTTGGGACGCGCCCTATTATAGCAACTTCGGTGGAGTGAGGCAAGCTAGTCCACCCACCGACTCCAACCCACCGAGCCGATATGCCTTTCTCCCTGCCTACCTATTAGCGAAAACGACGCGCTAAAGGAATGCCGACGACGCAAATATTTCTTGCGCTCCTCCTCGGGCAGTCGGGATACCCATTCCTCGGCGTCCATTTCGCCTCTGAACAGCGAGCGCGACACCTCAGGCGGGATGCGGGCACTGTCCACTTCCGTAGCGGCGCGCTCCTCCACTCGTATCAACATCGCGGCATCTGTTCCCACCAAACCCTGCTCCATGTCCAGCAATGGCAGTGCATCTGTTTCTAAAGCGGTCTGCACGTCCAGAGCGTAAACAGTCCACGCTATAAACCGCTGAGCCTGACGGGGCATGCTGGCGATGGGCACCGGCGTTCCCCGCATCAGCGCGTTTCTCTGGTGAGCAGGCAATGCGCCGAGCGCAAGCAGGGCGAATCTCAGGGGGCGATCACGAATCAGGCTGGCGCACAAGCCTCCCCCGGATCGCTGTAGCCCACTTGCGGGAGCCATGAGCTCGATTTTCTTATCGAGCATCCCCAGTTGCCACCCCTCCAGCGACGCTATCTCCGCCATCTCCAGCAGACCGGGAACCCCCTCGCGCCCTTTCGTCAGCAACCAGCGTCGGATATTTCTCTCAGGTATTTCATAGTGCCTGCACACGGCGCGAAGACGTTGCGTGATGAGCACCCAGTCTTCGATAACGCTCAGCCGGTAGCGCGAGGAACGCAGATCAGACCATACTGCTTGCCAGTCCCACTGGACACCTGAAGGCTGGCTGTAGAGACTGGCGAATTCGGTGCGTGAGAAGGCTTCAGTAGAGAGATACGGATACCACTCGGCGACCAGACACACCTCATTTGCTTTTGCATAATGGGAGAGCAGGGTTCCTAGCACGTCGAGCCGCTCGGCGAGGCTCAGTGGTTGCAGAGGGGGCTGACGTGACAGGCGTTTTAACAGAGGGGAGTCTGCGGAAACGGTCCCCGCCTCCTTCTCCAGCAACTCATCCAGTTGTAGTGCGAGGTCCAGCAAGGAGGAGACTTCTAACCGCACGGGCGCCGAAGCCCATGCAGGCGGCGGCTCTCCGTCATACAGGCTGATAGTGTAATACAGCTCCTCACCCAGCGGGTCCATCCACAGGGAAACGATAGCACGGTTGATACGTTGCATCCGCTCGTAGTGCTGTCGTCGATTCTCATCTGCCGCCAGTCCCAAGTTGGCTTCGTACTGCGCCTGCTCAGCCCACTCCAGACGCGCTATGTCCACGACGCTGGAGGGCAGAGGAGAATTGGGCGATGCGGTATCAAAGCGGAACACCTCGCCCTGCTGTAGTCTTTGCCAGTCTCGCTCGGAAAGTAGAGATAACGCCTGTGTTACTCCCCATGTCAGCGAAGAGGAGACACTGTTCTGCACCACTTGTTCTTGCAGGTAATTTACGGCTTCTGAGCGGTTACGGAAGTGTGGTCTGCTCTGCGGTCGTTCTTCCCGCAGCCGAGCACGGGCAGAAACAGGGTCTTCAACAGGGTTCTCGCGCAGTCGACGGGGTATCCCCAACAGCATCGCCCTGCGCAGTCGCCGCAGCTCCTCTATCTCCGCCGCTTGCTGTGCCTGCTGTTGCGCAGGCTGGAACAGCATGTACTCCGGCGGCTTACCCTTCGTTTCCACCTTGCGCCAGCTGTAGTCAAACGCTTCTGCCAGCCTACGCAATGTCTCATGTAGAGGCTTTTCATGCGCTACCAGAATGGCTCGGTGTTCGGCGACGGTGCGTTCCGCCCGCAGGGTTATGCCTGTCTGTTGAGACAACTTTTGCAACAGTTCGCCGAGCGGCGCCGGCGCGAAGGCTACCGAAACCGTCTGGCGCAGGCGAACGTCTTCGAGGGGATTAAGAGGAGAGCCATTGTCGCCCCAGCAGAGGCTAGTCAAGCGCCCTACCGTTGAGCATAAGAGAATAAGACGAGCAAAATGCTTCGATACCATCGCCGGGTACCTCCCGCTAAAGGAGAAAGCCTTCACTCTGCAGCTTGTCGCGTACAAACTGAATCGCGTTCACAGGGGGCAGTTTGCCTGCCCCCTGCTGGTTACGCGGGATACTCTTTGCGGTTCTCCGGCATGGAGAGGAGAACCGGTTTGTCCGGCAGCACTTTGGCGAGTTCCTCAATCTCTGGTGGGCCGTCGGGGAGGGGAAGGGCAACCTGCCCGCGTTCCACCACCGAACGCACCATCGCCATCATGATTTCGAAGCCCTTGTAGGCATCCTCGCCGTTGCAGGGATGTACCGCGCTGTCGTCATCCAGCCAGCGTGCCATATCTTCGATGTAGGGGGGCATGTCAAGGTTGTAGTCCATCGTGCCGGGTCCCTGCATCAAGCCGTTTTTGGTTACAGCACGCCAGCCACCGCCCGTCAACACCTCGGCGAAGCCCTCCGTGCCCTGTGCGCCGATTCGCGCCTTGCGCCACCAGTAGTCCACCTCGGGCACGTCGGGTGCACCCGCACCGCACTCCACGATGCCGCGTACCCCGTTGGCAAAGTGGATGACGCCAGCGATGTAGTCGGGCGAGGGATGATTATCGGACAGTTTGCCGCGCCCACTTGCCTGAGCCATCACCCACTCCGCCTCGGCGTTGTCGTTGTACCAGCGCATGTAGTCGATGAGGTGCGTCATCATGTGCAGCATCCAGCCCGTAGCGTGCCCGTAAACAGTATGCACCCGCCCGATGGCGCCGCTGGCGATAATCTCCTTCACCTTCTGGTAGTGTGCGCCGTAGCGGTGCTGGTGGCTCACCACCGTTTTGACGCCAGCCTGCCGCACCAGTTCCATAATCTGGCGTGCTTCACGCAGACTCAACGCCATCGGCTTCTCGTAGGCGATGAGTTTGACGCCTGCCTCTACCGCCAGCTTTATCATGGAATAGCGGATGTTGGGCATGGTGGTGAGGCAGAACACGTCGGGCTTCGTTTTCGCCAGCAGTTCTGCCGCGTCGGTACCGGTCATCGGGTTGCCCAGCTGGGCGGCAGCAGACTGCAGTTTGGCGGTGTCGATGTCGCAGATGCCCACCACCTCAAAGCGCGGGTTGGCATGGAAGGTGGTGGCATGGTGCATCCCGCGCTTGCCCATGCCCACCACAACCACTTTGTATACCGTTTGGCTCATGGTAATCACCTACGGGTTTGCCTTACACCATTCGAGCACCTTCTCGATGGTGTAGTCGATCTCTTCCTGATACAGCTCAGGGAACATCGGCAGGGAGACGCAGTTCGCTGCGTTCCATTCGCTGTTGGGCACTCCGCCAACGATTTCCGCCTCCTTGCCCCACGGGAAGCCTTCTTGCTGGTGAATGGCGATGGGGTAGTGGCACTTGGCGTCGATGCCGTTCTTGTTCAGGAAGTTAAGCAGGTCATCGCGCTTGCCGTTGGTGGTCTCCACCACGTACAGGTGATACACGTGGCGGTATCCGGGCAGCTCGTAAGGCAGCTTCAGCGAAGTATCCTTCAGCGCGCTGGTGTACATCTTCGCGATTTCCTGACGACGGTTGTTCCACTCGTGAATGTACTTCAGTTTCACGCTGAGGATACCCGCGTGCAGGTCGTCCAGACGGCTATTGAAACCGAAGCTGTGCACCGACCGCTTGAGCGAGCCGTGGTTGCGCAGTCGCTTCACGCCAATTGCCACATCCTCGCGGTTGGTAATAACCGCTCCCGCATCACCCGGCGTACCCAGGTTCTTATGGGCGATGAAGCTAATCGCCACCGCATCGGACAGCTCGCCCACTTTGAAAGTGTCGCCGTGTGCATCTATCGCCTGAGCACAGTCCTCGATCAACGCCAGGTTGTGTTTGCGGGCGATTTGGGCGATTTTATCCATCTCCGCGCACTGCCCGTACAGATGTACCGGGATAATCGCTCTGGTGCGCGGGGTGATGGCGGCTTCGATTTTGGTGACGTCGATATTGTTGGTCTTCGGTTCGGTGTCCACAAACACTGCCTTCGCGCCCGCAATCCAGATGGCTTCGGCGGTGGCGAAGAAGGTGTTGGTGACGGTAATCACCTCGTCACCCGGGCCGATGCCCAGCGCCATCAGCGCAAGCCATATCGCGTCGGTGCCTGAATTGACGCCGACGGCGTACTTCGTGCCGAAGAACTGAGCGAGTTCGTGCTCGAAACGTTCCAGGGTGGGACCCGTGATGTAGGAGCCCGTTTCCAGCACGTCCACGATGGCTTTATCGATCTCCGCCTTCAGGTTGTGGTACTGGCGGACATGACCATAGAATCCGACTTGCATCTTTACCTCCCGCCTACAAAAGGGTGTGAAACTCCCCTTCAAGCGCTCCATCGCCGTTGGGGGAAAGTATTTTTCGACGTGGGTTGCAGAATATCCTACAGAGCAGAGGAATCAGCAGGGATAGCGTCCCAATCGTAAGAGCCTATCCACTGTAAATATGGTAGACGAGACTGAAAAGCGTGGCTGTGTCAATGACTATAGTCTTCCTCATCGTCACGTCCTGCCACGATAAGGTCTTTTACCGTGCATTCAAGTGGGGGTATTTTGCCACGCTCCGCCTGCAGCTTCGCCAGTGTTTCACCCCAGCTGTGGAGCACCTCTACCTCACTCAGAAAGGTGATCTCCACAGGTACCGTACCCTGCACCTGTGGCAGGGGTTCGCCGGGCAACGGACGTATCGTTTTGCCGTCGTATACGCCTTTAATGGTCAACATATGCCCCTCCGCGATAGCCATTATCTCATTGCTATTTTACCACGCAACGTATTATTCCGGTACGATACCGTACCCATACACTGGCTCGGCAGAGCTTACTGTAACTTGCTGTGAGTCCACCTCCACCAGCAAATCGCCTGTGTCGGAAACGCCCTGTGCTACACCCACAGCACCAGACGGAAGACGATACAGGTGTCCGGCGGTGACATCACTCCGACGCCATTCGCGCAGCACAGAAGGCAGACCGTCTCTTCGCCATACCCCCATCCACCAGTCGGTATGCCGCAGCAGGTCTTGCGCCAGCGGCTCCACCGACAGCGCTGTTCCTGTTTCCAGCAGCACAGAGGTTGCCTTACCGCGTATCTCCTCGGGAAAGTCACGCTGTAACAGGTTGACCCCCACCCCTGCCAGCGCCCAGCAATGACCTAGAGCGTCATAGGCGGTCTCAATCAGAATGCCCCCCAGTTTGCGCCCGCTTACCAGAATGTCGTTGCTCCACTTGAACTGCACATCCAGTCCTGCTTGTTCGCGCAGGGCATCCGCCACCGCCAGCGCAAGCACGAACGCCAGCTGCCCAGCCCGGGCAACCTCGTGTCCGTCAAGGCGCAGCAACAGGGTCATGAGCAGGCTCTCGCCCGGTGCGTCGTACCAGCGGTTGCCCCGTCGCCCACGCCCTGCCGTCTGATGCTCTGCCACTACCGCGCGTATCTGCACGGGCGGACTTTGCAGAATCTCACGTGCCAGGTCCTGTGTGGAAGGCACGGTCCCACAGTACACAATCAAACCGAGTTCGCTCATAACACAGGTGTTTTGTGCCGTGAAGCGAATATCCTGCAAGGAGAGCAGGAGGAGATACCCGTTCTCGTTAAGAATATCTTTATATCAGATTGTCCAAAATTTCACAAAAGGAAGGAGGTTCCCGAAAAATGCGATCTGCCGTGTTGCGACGGATATGCTTGTTGTGCTCCGTGCTGTTGCTGGCGATAGTGGCAGTACAGGTAGCACGTTCGCAGGCGACGAAACAGACAAAACCCGCGGCGAAGCCCGCCTCTGTATGCGTACAGTGCCACAAGACGGTAACCCCGCAAATCGTGACCGACTGGTCGCTCAGCCAGCACAGCAAGAACGAGGTAGATTGCTCGGACTGCCATGGCAGCGAACACAAATCCGCCGCCGACGTGGCTAAAGCCAAAATACCCACACCCGAGACCTGTGCCACCTGCCATGAGCAACAGGTAGAGCAGTTCAAGAAGGGGAAACACGCCCATGCCTGGGCGGCGATGAAGGCGATGCCCACGGCGCACTGGCAGCCGATGGCGCTGATGGAGGGTATGAAAGGCTGTGGAGGCTGCCACAAAATCGGCTTAAAGAGCGAAGCGGACATCCGCGAGATGAAAAAAGCAGGCGACGTGAGCTTCGGGCTGGCTTCGTGCGATGCCTGTCACACCCGCCACCTGTTCTCCAAAGAGGAAGCGCGTCAACCTCAGGCGTGTCAGACCTGCCACATGGGCTTTGACCACCCGCAGTGGGAGATGTATTCTGCTTCCAAGCACGGCGTGCGCTACCTGCTGAAGCAGAACAAGACCCTGCCTGCCAGCGCTGCCGCGCCAACTTGCCAGACCTGCCACATGCAGGATGGAAACCACGAAGTGCGTACCGCCTGGGGCTTCCTTGCCGTGCGCCTGCCGCTGCCTGAAGACAAGCAGTGGGCAGAGGACAGGGTAACCATCCTGCAGGCACTGGGCGTGCTGGACCCGGAGGGCAAGCCCACCGCGCGCGTGGATGTGGTGAAAGCCGCCGATGTCGCCCGGTTGACGCAGGAAGACTGGCAGAGGGAACGCGACAAGATGTTGAAGACCTGCACGAAGTGTCACTCGCGCACCTTCGCCAAGGGAGAGCTGGAAAAGGGCGACCGAATGATTAAGGAAGCCGACCACCTGATGGCGGAAGCCATTCGCGTGGTGGCGGGATTGTATAAGGACGGCATCCTGAAAAAGCCAGAAGGTTACGCCCACGCCTTCCCGGACCTGCTTACATTCCACGATGCTCCTACGCCCATTGAGCAGAAGCTGTTCGTGATGTTCCTGGAGCACAGGATGCGCACCTTCCAGGGCACTTTCCACGCCAACCCGGACTACGCGCTGTGGTACGGCTGGAGCGAGATGGTACGCGACCTCACCGAGATTAAGATGATGGCAGAGGAGCTGCGTAACAAGCACAAGTAATGAGAAATCGCCCGGGGGCATACCTCCTGGCGAGATAGAACAACCTCACCCGACCTCCTCGCACGCGGGGAGGTCGGGTTTTTGTCCTCCAGGCGAAAATCCTCCGGCGTGTGCGGGTATAATCTATGTATTAGCAGGACGACGGTAAGAGGGAGAGTATGGACTTTATCGAGCAACTCAAGTTCAATGAGCAGGGGCTGATTCCCGCCATCGTGCAGGATGCGGAGAACGGCGACGTGCTGATGATGGCGTGGATGAACCGTGAGGCGCTCCAGCGAACCATTGAGACAGGTAAAGCCACCTACTGGAGCCGCTCGCGCCAGAAGTTCTGGGTGAAGGGCGAAACGTCCGGGCATTTTCAAGAGGTGCAGGGCGTCTACATAGACTGCGACGCGGACGTGGTGCTGCTGAAGGTCAAGCAAGCAGGGGCGGCGTGTCACGAGGGCTACCGCAGCTGCTTCTTCCGGCAGGTAGATACAGAACAGGGCGAACTCAAAGTGGTAATGGAACGTCTGGTCAATCCTGAAGAGGTTTACTCCCGTTAAAATGGGCGAGCTTGCACGGCGCGTGTGGAAGCGATACACAAACGTGCCCGGTCTGCAGATTCGAGCGGTGTCGCGCTTTGAGGACCTGTCACTGGAGGCGAAACCGAGCGCGTATGAGAACACGGACCCCGCGCGCTGGAAGCAGATGGAACAGGAAGTGAAGAGGCTTGCGGGGCAGGAGATATGCACCGAGCTGGCGGTGCAGCGCCCGAACCGTCTGTATCTTGAGGAGAAGTCCGCCTTCGGCTGGTTCCGCAGTGTTTGCGACGGTAAGGTCTGGCAAACGCAGCATCATGGGGCATCGCCCGTACGGGTAACGGCGCCGCGCTCGCTGGAGCAGATGGCTGAGGCGCGTTACTATCACCTTCTGGGACTGGAGGAGAAGAACGACACCGATGTATTGCGTCTGCTGGCAATTGGCTCACCCAGGCTGTACCAGAAGCTGCTTGGCGCGAAGGAACAGCCAGCCGACAAACCGAACCTCAAGTTACTGGTGTGGACGGAACCCGTGACATACGCGGGGATGAAAGGGCAGGGGACGATTACCTGCGTGGTCGATGTGCGAACCGCCCTCGTGCAGCGAGTAGAATATCGCTTCCAGGTGGGCTACGGCGCAGAAGCATGGCTGAGCATCGTTATCGGTCAACGATGGGACAATAGCCAGATTTCTAAACCGCCTCCGCCTGCCCGTTTCCGCGTTGTGCAGGGGAGGGGAGCAAGCGCGCGATGAACAACTTCTGGCGATTGCTGGGCTACCTGAAACCGTACCGCTGGCGGGTGATTGCCGCCGTGTTGCTGATGGCGCTGATTACCGTCAGCGCAGTGCCTATGCCCCTGCTGTTCCAGTACGTTATCGACGACGTGTTTCCTCACAAGAAGTGGCACGCGCTCAACTGGGTGTTCTGGGGCGTTATCGGGCTGTATGCTCTGCGCGGCGTGGTTTCGTTCACGCTGAACTACCTCATTACGTGGCTCGGTCAGCGGGTAGTGTTCGACCTGCGGTTTCAGAGCTATCGCCATCTCAACCGCCTCTCGCTCAGCTACTACGACCAGCGCCAGACGGGCAAGATTATGGCGAGATTGACGGGTGACATCGACGTCATCCAGTACATGATTACCGGTGGGTTCGTCACGCTGATTACCGACATCGTGACGCTGGTAGCAGTGACGGGCGTTATCTTCTGGAAGGAGTGGCGTCTTGCGCTTATTACGCTGGCGGTCGTGCCTCTGTACGTGGTGGTCTACAAGCTCTACCTGAAGTATATCCGCGAACTGAGTGTGCAGCTGCGCGAGAAGTGGGACGCCATGCTGGGAACCCTGCAGGAGAAGATAGCGGGCATCAGTGTGGTGAAAGCCTTTGTGCGCGAAGACTACGAGACCGAGCGCTTCATGCAGACGGTGAAGGAGAACTTCGCGCTGGGCATGAAGCAGGTGCATCTGAATCGGCAACTCGGGCTGTTTGCGGGGCTGGTGCGCGCGGTGGGCACGGCGGCAGTATGGTACTACGGTAGTGTGCTGGTTTTGGGCAGACACCTGCAGGCGGGCGAACTGCTGGCGTTTACTTTCTACATGGGCTACCTGTATGACCCCGCAGTGCGCGTGGTGGACTTCAACATCACTCTGCAGTGGGCAGGGGCGGCGATCGACCGTGTGTTTGAAACGCTGGATACCCGCCCCGATATCGAGGATTCGCCCAACGCCCGCCCGCTTCCCAGTATGCGCGGGGAGATAGAGTTCCGTAATGTCAGCTTTGGCTATCGTCCCGAACAGCTGGTGCTGAAAAACGTCAATCTGCACATCCGCCCGGGCGAAGTGGTCGCACTGGTGGGTCCAAGCGGAGCAGGGAAGAGCACGCTGGTGAACCTGATTGCTCGCTTCTACGATGTGACCGACGGACAGGTGCTGATAGACGGTGTGGACGTGCGCGATATTAAACTGGACTCTATCCGGCGCAATGTGGGCATGGTGATGCAGGAGTCGTTGCTCTTTTCGGTAACCATCAAAGAGAACATCGCTTACGGCAGGCATGATGCCACTGAAGAGGAGATTGTACGTGCCGCCAAGCAGGCGGACTTGCATGACTTCATCATGACTCTACCCGATGCTTACGATACTAAAATCGGCGAGGATGGCATCAAGCTGTCGGTTGGGCAGAAGCAACGGTTGTCCATCGCTCGCGCCATCTTGACCGATCCCAAGATACTGATACTGGACGACGCCACCAGCGCGCTGGATAGCCAGACGGAGGCGAATGTGCAGGAGGCGCTGGAGCACGTGATGAAAGGGCGCACCAGCATCATCATCGCGCACCGCCTCTCTACTGTGGTGAACGCCGACAAGATTGTGGTGCTGGATAAGGGAGAAGTGGTGGACATCGGCACGCATGAAGAGCTGGTTAGCAAACCGGGTGTGTACCGTACCCTTTACGAGGAGCAGTTCAAGTCGGCGGCGGATTTGCTGCTGGTGGAATAAGGGACGTTGGTATCAAATCACGTACATTTTTCCTATTGACTCGCCTGTCTGTAGCGTGTATACTGTAACCAACCGTGCACCGTTATAGAATGCACGAGATAACGTCTCAGGAGGGTTTACGATGCGAAAAGGATTCACTTTGATTGAGCTGCTGGTGGTCATTGCGATAATCGCGATACTGGCAGCGATTCTGTTCCCCGTCTTTGCACAAGCGCGTTCCAAAGCGCGACAGGCGGCGTGTATCAGCCACAGCAAGCAGATCGGGCTGGCGATAATGATGTACGCACAGGATTACGAAGAGACGTATCCGCCATATCAGGTCGTCATCCCGTGTCCGTGGCCCGATGTGTGCGGAACTTCGCTGGTATCCGCCGGCTATCTGTATCTTGTTCAGCCGTACTCAAAGAATAACCTCTATTCACAATGCCCTGAAGCGAAGAAGCTGGATACCAGCGGCGCGGCGGGCAAGCGACTGTGGTTGGAAGGGCGCGTAGGATACGGAATGGCGTTTCCCGTGCCCGGCGCCAGTGGAATATTTGGCGCGATGGCGCGTATGGAAGCGCCTGCCACGCATATCATGGTAGCAGACGCCGTACCCGATGGCCCCAACAGCCTGCCCCTGCACAACACCTGGGGGGCATACATGAACCATATTACACCGCCTTTCAGCTTCACCGCGTGGGGGCTGACAGGGTCCGGACAACCATGGCACCAGCGACCTCACGCACGACACACGAAGAAGGCTACCGTCATCTACGCCGACGGACATGCGAAGGCAACTCCCTTCGAAACGCTCTATCCGGTGAGTGAGACCGTGTGCGAATCATCAGGTGGTATGGGATGTTCCACACTGGCGCTGATGCCTGAGGACGCTCCGCAGCACTGGGAGCTGTGGAAGTAACTTTCACATCCGCGAAGGGCGAAGCTCTCGGCGAGCCAGTACTCCACAACGGCTCGGACGGAGCCTCGCCCTCCACACGCTCCATTGGAGGGTCGCGCTCCGTCGCGACCAGAACTGAATGGCTCGGCAGGAACCTCGCCCTCCAGCTTATCAACCGCTGTTTCCCCTTATGCGAAACTCCATAGCCCTTCAAGTGTCTTTGTGCAGGGAGCAACCGTTGACAACACCCCCTGATTGTGGGATAATACCGGTGACAACGCAGGGCGAAAGGAGTGGGCTGTAGCGAATGCTCAAGCGACTGTTCCGATATATCCGTGCGCTGTTCGGTAGCCTGTTGGGGCAGATAGAGAACCCGGAGGTGATTCTGGAACAGGCACGCGAGGAGATGCGCGAGAACCTGTTGAAGAACAAGGAGCGCGCCGTCCAGGCAATCACTGAGCGCAACCGGCTGCGGGGAGAGGTGGAGAAGCTGGAACGAGCCTGCATCGATCTGGAGCGACGGGCGGAGATGGCGCTTCGCAAAGGCGACAGGGAACTGGCGAAGCAGTTCCTGATGGAGAAGGCATCCTACATGCGCTCACTGGAGTCGGTCAAGCAGGCTCTGGCACAGGCAGACCAGGTGGTCGAACAGGTGAAGCTGGCTATCAAGCGCGACGAGGAGCGCGTGCGCCAGAAGACGGCGGAAATCCTGGCGCAGAAAGCACGCTGGAAGAGCGCACAGATTCAGAACTCCATTAACAAAGCGCTGGAAGGGATGTCGCTGGACGACGTATCGCGCGACCTGGAGCGCGTGGAAGACAAAATCAGCCGTGCGGAAGCGGAGGCGCAGGCGCGTGCCGAGATGGCTCGCGAGAGCGTGACCGGACGCATGGCACAGTTAGAAGATTACGCCGCGAGCCAGGCGGCTGAGGAGGAGCTGGCAAAGCTGGAGGCGAGGCTAGGACTCGCTTCGCCCGCTACCGAAGCACAGCCGGCGACTCAGACTGTGCAGGCGGAGCCCAGCGAGGTAGACAAGGAGCTTCAGGAGCTGGAAGCACGGCTAAAAGGAGACAGCAACACCGCAACCTCTAATCCGTAATGAAACGATTTGTCGGGTTGTTGCTTGCAGTGTGGTTGGCGTTGGCGGTGCCGTGTACGGCAGAGCCGCTGTACGAGTTCGGTTTCAACATCCGTGCGCGGATGCGCGTGGACAATAATCGCAACGCCAACCTGTTGCTTTATTCGCAGTTCGGTGAGTACTCTGATGTACACCTTGCCCTGTACGGAGAGAACCGGTTGGGCGTCTACTTCGCCCAGAAATTGCAGAACTTCGATGAACCTGTAGACCCGGATGAGATTGAGCAGGCGTTCCTCAGTTATGAAGGACGGGGTTGGCGCGTTCGGGCGGGTAAGATGTGGATGCCGTTCGGGCAGGGGATGGGGGAGCGTGAGCTAGCAAGGGGTGTCTCCGTTTCTGTGCCATTGTGGCGAGATAACGCTCTGGATATTGCGCTTGCCGACAACGGTAGCGGTCGGCAGCGAGGTGTATTCTGCCGTTTCGGTTCGCGTTCGTTAGGCTCGTCGGTAGCGTTCGGCGAGAATCTGGGTCTCAGCAAAGCGGCTTTTCGCTTCATACGAGGCGAGGATTACGAGCCGGAGCTGGGCAAAGGCTATGGGGTGCTGGTAGGAGTGGATACCCGCCAGATTGCCGGTATCACCCTGTGGCAGCTGGAGGCTATCGTAGCGCGACGTGGACAGATACCCGATGCGGAGTTCTTCATCGCGCAGGCGTCGATACGACTTCCCGCCGGGCTGAACCCTGTGGTGCGCATGGAGGCAAACAGTCGCGCCCGCGAGTTGCGCTGGCTGGTATCTATACAGCAAAATATGGGAGGCGGCTTCGTGCTCTATCCACAGGTGGTGTTTCGTCGCTCGGATTTTGAACAGGCAAATATAGAGCTGAGGGCGAGTTTCTGATGGGAATCACGCGACGCATCCGAAGAATCATCAAAGGCTATATGAAAACTGCGCGCGAGCGGCTGGACGAGCTCGAGGCAGAGTTGAACGCGCGGCGCGAGCTGGAGGACTATCTGGAACCGGGAAGCGGCATCGACGTCCATCTGCCGCCCGAAACCGCTCCTCCTCAAACCCGCTCAACGCAGCCTCCGTTAGAGCAGGGGAGGGCTACGAGCAGTGCTCCGCCGATGTCCTCCGACATCCTGGCGCATTTTCGCCTGCTGGGTATCCCGCCGAATGCCGACCTCCATCAGGCGCAGGAGGCATACAAACGGCTGATGGAGCGCGCGAAGCCCGAACGGTTCCCCGAAGGCTCGGAAGAGCGACAGCGCGCAGAGCAGATTTGCCAGCGCATCCAGCAGGCGTACGATGCGGTGAGGCAGTACCTGGACCCCACCAGCGCACGGTTCGACCGTCTCGAAATCTGAAACCACCGATGAGCGCGCTGAAAGCAGAACGGTTCTCCAGATACTCCATTGCACTCTATTTGCTGATGCTCGTCGTTTTCTTCGCTCTGGTGACCGGGGGACGGTTTATCGAGCAGAGAAACCTCGTCAATATCCTCCTGCAAAGTGCCATCAATACCATCCTGGCGGTCGGCATGACGCTGGTCATTATCACCGGCGGGATAGACCTCTCCGTCGGCTCGGTGCTGGCGCTGTGCGGACTGGTAGGCACCGACCTCATGATGAACGGACTGGTGCTCGGCGGGCGAACCCTGGTTCCGCAACCAGAGCTGGCGATGGGTATACCCGTAGCGGTGCTGGTGTCCTGCGTGCTGGGCGCGCTCATCGGCTGGTGGAACGGCTGGTTAATCGCCCGCTGGAACATCGCGCCCTTTATCGTTACGCTGGCAACGATGACCATTGCACGAGGAACCGCATTTGTGTACTCCGACGGCAAACCGGTGGGCAACCTGCCGGAAGCCTTTAACCGTTTGGGGGGCGGCACTGGAGGCGAGGTGCTGAGTATTCCCATTCCGGTGTGGATTGCAATTTTTGTGTCATTGTGTGCGTTAATTGTGTTGCGAGGAACACAGTTTGGGCGTGCGGTGTACGCCGTCGGTGGCAACGAGCAGGCAGCGCGTTTGTCGGGTGTGGACGTGGCGAGGGTGAAAATCATCGTGTATGTTCTCTCGGGATTCCTGGCAGGGTTATGCGGCATCGTGCAGGCGGCACGGTTGGGTGCAGGCGACCCCAAATACGGCGAGATGTACGAACTGAACGCCATCGCAGCGGTGGTGCTGGGCGGAGCGAGCCTGGCGGGTGGACGCGGTGGCGTTGGCGGCACGGTAGTGGGCGCGATGCTGATCGGTGCACTGGACAATGGGCTGGTGATGGCAGGAGTCTCCGCGTTTTATCAGAAAGTAGTCAAAGGCGTGGTGATTCTACTGGCGGTGCTGGGCGACGTGTGGCAGCGTCGGCGGCGGTGAAGCAGTTGTTAGTCGCCGTTGTTGCGGTTTGCTCCTCAAGACGTAATAAAACATAATATTTCTTATCGGACGTTACATCTACTCTACAAGGGGAGGCACGAAACGCATGTTCAGGGTGCTTGTTTGCCTGTTTGTGTTCGCACTTTCAGGCTGGACGGCGGCACAACCTCTGGAAGCGGGGTTCCGAAACCCGCCGGACTGGGCGCGCCCGTGGGTTTACTGGTTCTGGCTGAACGGCAATATCACACGCGAAGGCATTACCGCCGACCTCGAAGCCATGCAACGCGTGGGCATCGGCGGCGTGTTGATTATGGAGGTTGACCAGGGCGTTCCTCTCGGTCCGGTGCCTTTCGCCAGCCCGCAATGGCGCGACCTGTTCAAGCATGTGGTCTCTGAGGCGCACCGGCTCGATCTGGAGGTCAATATGAACAATGACGCTGGCTGGTGCGGAAGCGGCGGTCCGTGGGTACCTCCTGACAAAGCCATGCAAAAACTGGTGTGGACGGAAACACAGGTCACCGGACCTGCTCATGTGGAAATAATTCTACCCAAACCGCCAGCTATTGCGGGGTACTACCGGGATGTGGCGGTGCTTGCCTTCCCTACCCCTGCCGGCGACACTCGCATTCCCGACATCGTCGGCAAAGCCGCTTTTGTCCGTCAGGAGTTTATCCTGCCTGCCTCATACCCTGAGCCGGATACTTCGTCTATCGTGAAATATGAAAATGTAATAAATCTCACCTCTTTTATGAAAGAAGACGGCACACTCGCGTGGGACGCGCCGGAAGGTCGCTGGACCGTCCTGCGCATCGGGCACACACCTACCGGCGCCATGAACGCCCCTTCTCCTGCCTCGGGGCGCGGTCTGGAGTGCGACAAGCTCAGCAAGGAGGGCATCGAAGCGCACTTCGCAGGTTTCATGGCAAAGCTTATCTCCGATGTGGGCGAACTGTCCGGCAAAACGCTGGTTGCGACGCATATCGACAGCTGGGAGGTCGGCTCCCAAAACTGGACGCCGCGCTTCCGCGAGGAATTCAGGCGACGACGAGGCTACGACCCCCTGCCCTATTTGCCGATTATCACCGGAAGAGTGATAGAAAGCGCGGAAGTATCCGAACGCTTCCTTTGGGACTGGCGGCAGACGATTTCGGAGTTACTGATAGAAAACTATGCGGGGCACCTGCGCACTCTTGCGCGCCGCCACGGGCTACGCCTGAGCATCGAAGCGTATGGCGATTGCGTGTTTGATGATATGGCTTACGCCGGACGAGCAGACGAGCCGATGGCGGAGTTCTGGACGACTCCCCGCCTGGGTGGCGGTACCACGCTACCGGCGATGGCTTCCGCCGCGCACGTTTATGGCAAGCGCGTGATAGGCGCAGAAGCGTTCACTGCCGACTCCGCCGAGCGCTGGCTGCACCATCCGGGTAGCATCAAGTCGCTAGGCGACTGGGCATTTTGCCAGGGTATCAACCGTTTTGTGTTCCACCGTTACGCCCTGCAACCGTGGAAAGACCGCCGCCCCGGTATGAGCATGGGACCATGGGGCTTACACTACGAGCGAACGCAAACATGGTGGGAATATTCCAAACCCTGGCACCGTTACCTCGCGCGTTGTCAGTATCTACTGCAACAGGGAATGCCCGTTGTAGACGTGCTTTTTATGGCGCCGGAAGGTGCGCCCCGCAGCTTTATCCCACCCGCGTCTGTAAAACAATCCGGCTACAGCGCGGACGCCTGCCCCGCGGAGGTGGTGCTGCGCGACTTGCAGGTCAAAAATGGGCGATTGACGCTTCCTCACGGCATGAGCTACCGCGTACTGGTGCTGCCCGCTGTCGAGCGGATGACGCCTCGTCTCCTGCGGCGCATAAAGCAGCTTGTGGACGCCGGGGCGGTGATTATCGGCGAAACTGCTCCTGCCAAATCCCCCAGCCTGTCGGACTATCCACGCTGCGACGCAGAGGTGCGTACAATCGCGGCGGAACTCTGGGGCAAAGGCAAGATTATTCGGGGCAAATCGGTACAGCAGGTGCTGGCTTCGCTGGGCGTGCCGCCTGATTTTCGCTCTGACCGCCCTCTGGAGTTCACCCATCGGCGCATCGGCAACGCAGACGTTTACTTCGTAGCGAACACCAGCGACCGAACCGTTAGCGCAACCTGCACATTCCGCGTCTCCGGCAAACGCCCGGAAATCTGGCATCCCGAAACTGGACGTATCGAGCAGGTTGCGGTGTATCGTCAGGGTAGACAGGAAACACAACTGCCTCTGCATCTGAAACCGTCAGAGTCGGTCTTTGTGGTTTTCAGAACGCCCTCTCTCCGCGACGACTCAATAGTGCAGGTGAAGCGTAACGGACGCGGTGTGTACTTTATCTCGGCGCCGTTACCCCGGGTACGTATCCGCCGTGCATTATGGGGACCGGAGGGCGACACCGCGCGTACCAAAGATGTGACCGCGCAGGTACAGCGCATGGTGGACGGTGGCAGGCTCGCCTTTACGGTAGCAGAACTGGCATCTGAAGGCGACCCTGCCTTCGGCGTCGTGAAGACCCTGCGGGTGGAGTATGAGATAGCGGGCAAGGTTTACACCGCCTCTGCCATAGACCCTGATACCATTGCCCTGTACCCGCCCTCTGACCCCGACCCTCCGTTGAAAATCGTGAAACTGCCGGACGGCAAGCTGCATGTGGAGGCGTTCCGGCACGGCGACTACGAGCTGGTTTTCCGTTCAGGCAGGGTCAGGCGACTTCGAGTCTCCCCTTCCCCATCTGCTCTGCCGGTAAAAGGGGCATGGAGGGTGCGCTTCGCTCCCGGCTGGGGCGCGCCGTCTGAGGTGGTTTTCCCCGAACTCATCTCGTGGAGCGAGCACGCACACTCAGGCGTTCGTTACTTCTCCGGCACGTCAACTTACCGCACCCCGGTTCGCATCCCGGCAAGCCTGCTGCAATCCGGACTGCGTATCTACCTTGACCTGGGACGTGTGGAGGTTGTGGCGTCGGTGCGCATTAACGGCAAACCCGCAGGTGTGTTATGGAAACCGCCGTTCCGCGTGGATGTCACCCGCCTCCTGCGCCCCGGTGAAAATTTGCTGGAGGTGCAGGTAGCCAATCTCTGGGTAAACCGCATGATCGGCGACGAGCAGTTACCGGAAGATAGCAATCGCAACCCTGAGGGCACTTTGCGCGAATGGCCCGCATGGTTGTTAGAAGGGCGCCCAAGCCCCACGGGTCGGTACACGTTCACCACGTGGAGGTTATGGCACAAGGATTCTCCTTTGCAGCCATCGGGGTTACTGGGGCCGGTAAGACTCTATAGCACAAGGCTCTTTACCCTGCAGTAATCGAAACAGCCCGAAACCGGGGTTTCGGGCTGTGTTGTCGTCACGCGCGGGACGCGCTCGCATCTGGCGACGCGCGGCTGCCTAATTCGCTTTCGAGGCGGTGCACGATGTCCTGCGAACGCTGAATCAGACGTTGCACCTCGTTCAGCTCGCTCTGCGTTCGCTCATGGCGCAGGGCGAGATATGCCGCCACTCCTACGCCCACTATGGTGGCAACAGCCACTCCCAACCACAGCCCGAAACGGTTTTTACCCATCGCGTGCCTCACTTTCGGGTTAGAGCTCGTAGCGCTTCTCGCCGCCGGTCTCTTTGGACTTGAAGATGCGCTTCACGAAGGAGATGAGCTCCATCGGGTTAAACGGCTTTGTGAGGTACAGGTCTGCGCCGGACTGCCACCCGCGGAACACATCCGCGTCCTGTGCCTTCGCGGTCAGCATAATAACCGGCAGGTCGCGCGTTTCGGGGTTCTTGCGCAGGGTCTGTAGCACCTCGAAGCCGTCCATGTAGGGCATCATCACGTCCAGCACCACCAGGTCCGGTTTTTCGGTAGCCACTTTCTCCAGCGCGTCTTTGCCGTCGGCGGCGGTGATGACCTCGTATCCGTGCCTCTCCAGGTTGACCTGCACCAGGCGACGAATGTGCGGTTCGTCGTCTACCGCGAGAATCTTGTACTTGCGTTCCATTAGTCGCGCCTTTCCTCCTCTATCCTCCCGTAAGGCTTGTATGCCCTCGTGTTCGCTCCCTAATCATGCTATCATAGCTGTCGGTAGATTGTCAACAGGTCTGTATAGTATACATAAGTATACTATCACAATTGCTTCGCTCGTGCTACCTGTTGCAGTGCATCGAGATGTCTCTGCCGGCACTCTGCCAGAGTCGGTTTCCATGGTGCCTGCAAAAAGCCGAGCAACCTCTCCGACGGAATGTTCTGGCGACAGAACCGCACGGTGCGCTCGAAGTTCACATCGTTCGACCAGTTGCTGCCGGTGGGTATCTGGTCGAAGCCGTGTTGAGCCAGATCGATGTAAGTGCGTACCGCTACCTCTTGTTTGTCGAACCCGTCACCGTAGTACCAGTTGCTCTGCACTACCGAACGAGGCATGTTCTGCAAGAAGGCTTCGGGATGATGCCAGTAGTAATCCGACCATATCCACGCCCGCACGTTGTGCCGTTCCACCTGCTCCACCAGAAAGCGAAAGTCTTCCCACCAGAGCTCATGCTGGCGCACTACCGCGTAGGCGTAGTGCCGCTGGTGTTCCCATGTCTCCTCGTCCATGCCCAGATGGAAGAAACGCGGCTGCTCAAAGAGTTCGACAACCTCTTTAATCAGGTCGCGGCAAACGGTGTAGTACCGCGGCGTGGACACGCAGCGAGAGTACTCCCCCAGCCAGGCATCATGCGCGGTAGAGAAATTGAGCTTGGGAATCGGCTCCAGCCCCTTATCCCGAAGGCGTTTCAGCTCTCGCTTCAGCTTTGTCGTACTCCACGCGCCCTGTACGGCGATTTCAGGATGGGAACGATACTTTACTCCGTCACCGAGGTCTATCACCACCATATTCACCCCGGCGCGAGGCATCTCTTCCAGAAGCGAGTTCCACAACTCCTCGTCAAAGCGCAGACGGGGGCTGTAAACGCCGTAGTCACCCCACTCTTGAGCCTTGCGGTCGCACCACATGTTATAGCTCAGATGCACCAGGTATGCCCAGATGGTAGTTTGGTCGGTCATCGGCACTCCCCCTCGCGACGCTGTTTCCCTTTGCTTCTCCATACAAAAAGGCTTCTCCTGCTTGCGCAGGAACACCCGAAACGTGACACGAATACTAAAACGCTTAAGTAACCCATTAGGAGGTTTGCTGTGGATAGAAAAAGCTGGGTGGTGCTTCTGTTACTGGCTGTCACAGCAGGTTGTAGCGCCCAACCTCCTGCCCCACACCAGACTGCTCCAACAGGACTGGTGTGGGTGTGGTGGGAAGGTGAGAAACCATCAGCAACCAATTTCCCCAAACGCCACTCTTTCGAACCGGCCAATCCGCAGGAAGCAAATGTTTTGTCTGAGGGCAAGTGGATTGGCGCGGACGGCAACTACGGCGGTAAGACGTTGTTTCTGGAGTATGAGGTCAAAGTGCCCCAGACGGGCAACTATTTCTTCTTCGCCCGCAAATTCTGGAAACATGGTCCCTTCCGCTGGCGATTTGACGACAGCGAATGGCATACCTGCGGTCGCGACGTATCGCTGCTGGATGAAGCGCCTTTGCGTCCGCTACTGGTGGCAAACTGGGTATCGCTGGGGCAGGTCAAACTGGCTGCAGGAACGCATCGCCTGCGCATTGAGGTGTTGCAAAACGAGGGTGCGGTGTGCTTTGACGCCTTCCTGCTCACCAGCAGTTACATCATTCCACGCGGTAAGCTGAAGCCCAACGAAAGGTACAATCTGGCAATGGACGGCTGGTTCGCCTTTGAACCCTCACCGGACGCTTTCCGTTCTTCCCCTATTGACCTGCGCTTCCTGAACGAGAAGTTCGCGGGTGAGAACGGCTGGATTACCGTAAAGAACGGGCAATTTGTTCACAGCAAAACGGGCAAACCTGTGCGATTCTGGGCGGTGAACGCCGGTCCCGACATCATCCGCATGGACAGGGCGTCGGTAGACTACCTCGCGCGCCACCTGGCGAAATACGGCGTGAATATGGTGCGGATGCACGGAGGCATCTGGGGCAGTGACTACACGAAAGTGGACAGGGATTATCTGGACAGGTACTTCTATTTCATCACCGCCATGAAGCGACAGGGTATCTACGTCACGCTGTCCATCTACTTTCCTCTGTGGTTGCGCTTCACGCCACAGGACGGCTACGGCGACTACAATAACCAGCATCCTTTCGCCATGCCGTTCTTCAATAAGCGATTTCAGGAGATTTACAAGGGCTGGTGGCGCGAGCTGATGACCACCCCCAACCCGTATACAGGCGTCGCCCTCAAGGACGAGCCGGCGGTGGCGATGGTAGAGCTGATGAACGAAGATTCTTACTTCTTCTGGACGTTCACGCCCTACCAGAATATCCCCGCCCAGCAGATGGAGATTCTGGAGAAGGAGTTCGGAAGCTGGCTGAAGGCGAAGTACGGTTCACTGGGGGCGGCGTTTGCCGCGTGGGGAGGCAACCGTATTCGCGGCGACGATGAAGCGGCTGGGCGTGCAGGCTTTATGGGTCTGTGGGAGATGTTCAACCAGCGCAATAAACGCGCCCAGGACACCGCCGAGTTCCTCGCCAAACATCAGCGCGCCTTCTTCCAGCAGATGCGTGACTATGTGAAAAAGGAGCTGGGCTACAGGGGGCTGGTGCAGGCATCCAACTGGATTACCGCTAACGCGCAGATACTGGGTCCGCTGGATAAGTGGAGCAACGCAGTGTGCGACTATATGGACCGGCATGGCTACTTTGGCGGGCCGCACGAGGGCGAACGCGCGGGATGGTCGATAAATGTCGGTGACCGTTACGACGACGCCTGTGCCCTGACCGAGGTCGCAAAGGGTTCCCTGCCGCTGATGGACGTTATCTACAACGGGTTGCCTTCCATCATCAGCGAGGTAAACTGGACGCCCCCCAACCGATTCCGCGCGGACTTCCCCTTCCTGTTCGCCACATATGGACTGCTGCAGGGTACGGACGGCGTATACTTTTTCGCCCTGTCGGGACCCAGCTGGCAACAGGTGCTGAGCAAGTTTTCCATCCAGACCCCGGTGGTGACGGGACAGTTCCCCGCTGATGCGCTGGTGTATCGGCTGGGGCTGGTGCAGGAGAGTCAGCCGGTGGTGGAAGCCAACTTGAAACTGCAGGACCTGTTCGCGCTGAAGGGCGCGCCCGTTTCGCAACCGATAAATCTGGACGAACTGCGCGCACGGGACATCCCCGCCGGACAGACCGCGCAGGTACAGCAGCTGGAGGCGATAGACCCTCTGGCGCATCTGGTGGGCAAAGTGCAGATGAACTTCGTGGAGCGGGACATCCCTTCGCGCCTCGCCGACCTCTCACGCTATATCGATCGCAACGGCAGTACGGTGCGCAGCATCACAGGCGAGCTGCTTTGGGACTACAGACGTGGACTGGTCACTGTCAATGCGCTAAAGGCGCAGGGGGTGTGCGGCTTCCTGCAAAAGGCGGGCACGGTAACCTTGCGCGACGTCACTATCGCCTCCCAGATAGATTACGGCACGGTATTGTTAGTGTCTCTGGACGGTCAGCCCCTGCGCACCTCGCGCAAGATGCTCCTGCAGGTGATGAGTGAGGATACCAACTACGGCTGGAGCGCTCCCGGCACGGGTAAACGGGCGATTCAGAATCTGGGAACTGCCCCGATCAACGTGCGACGATTCAGCGGCACGGTGACCTTCACCCGTCCCGACGCCGGGCAGCTGAAGGTGACCCCGCTGGACTGGAACGGCTATCCTGCCGGCAAACCCTCCACAGGTGGCAAAATCACTCTGCAGCCAACGGTGATGTACTACCTGATTGAACGTTAACCTCAGGATACGTTGTAATACCGGATGGTTCACGGCTAAAGCCGTTCCCTTGCAGTGGTCGCGACGGAGCGCGACTCTCCAATCCCATTGCGGGGAGGGCGAGGCTCCTGCCGAGCGGTCAGCCCCCCTGTAGTCCCCCCGCAAGCAGGGGGACGCAATGCTCCTCCCCGCGTGCGGGGAGGCTGGGTGGGGTATCTCTCCTCCCCGCGTGCGGGGAGGCTGGGTGGGGTATCTCTCCTCCCCGCGTGCGGGGAGGCTGGGTGGGGCGTTTCGGCTCACCGGGAGGTTCGCCCTCCCCATTGGGGAACGTGGAGATTAACCTCTCAAGATTGAGATATGGCAGAGTACTAAGAGCCTATCCGAAAAGTCCGGCAGCCCGGAAGCTAATCCAAGCGCAAGCAAAATGAAGCATCGCCACACAATTCTCCACTTCCTTCTCCCAGCGAACCAGCAATCGCCGGAACCGGTTGAGCCAGGAGTGAGTGCGCTCAACCACCCAACGCCGCGCCCGGTAGCCTGGTATCTCCCGCCTCTCCTTGACCTCTTCGCCACGCGCCCGGATGTGCGCGGTATAGCCCCACG